>WBZP01000582.1_pt1 | contig 48918 bp, 44 predicted proteins | sample 5204301 | NCBI WGS metagenome assembly WBZP01 (sample SAMN12412401, study PRJNA552823) | activated sludge metagenome | isolation source: activated sludge from nitrification reactor of wastewater treatment plant... | place: USA: Pennsylvania | collected 2017
GGCCGCATTAAGGATTGGCGGCGGATTGCGATGCGTTACGACCGCTGCGCCCACACGTTCTTCTCGGCGATCTGTCTCGCCGCAACCGTCATCTTCTATCTCAAAGAATGAGTCCTGAGCCTAGGGAGATCCCAACTTCATCTCCATTCCAGATGTAATTGATAGGTAATGGCGTATGGATAAGGTCAAAAGACGGGCTCTGATAGGTGAAGGAGCTGTTGGGACCCGTCTCAACTTGGATAAAAAAATGGCCATCACCTCGAAATACAAATCCCCCGACAGTCATCGTCATTGCAAATGAAGGAGAAGGACCAGGGATTAATTGCTCATACTCACCACGAAGTGGGCTCGGATCCACGTCCCTCAGAAGGATTGTGTTATAGCGAACTGATCCTTAAGATAGGGGCTCCAATGCTGAAGTCTGGCAGGTGTGATGGGGCCGGAACTGGCGAGAGAGGACATAGCCTGCACGAGTCCACACCGGTGATATGCCCGACAAAACTGTAGCTGACGGACAACGCATGCGCGGATGGGAGCGGGACGATGACGAGCAGCCCGAGTGAGAAGACTAAGATTGCAGGAGAGGCGTGCTTCATTCTTCTACCTCCTTATTGCACCTCCATCGTGAGCCTGCAAAACCAATGCGGTACACCATATGGTTCGCCTCTTATCTGCTCGCAAGCATAAGAAATTTATTCTTTGAATACTGTTCAGGAAGCATCCTCATGACCTTTCTGTACGACTCAATCATCTTGGACTGCATACTATCAGGAGCAGTTCCAGTATAATGATGAATATCTTCATACTGAATCACGGATTTCAAGAATCCATTGCGCACCAAGGCTTTCTCCAGGTCCTTTGGCATCAGTGCGCGCTGATTCTTGGAAATATTGCGAACCCCTATCGTCGGGTTTAACACGTTAAACCGGAAGAATGAGATCGGCTCCAGTCCGTTGACCTCAAACGCGACAAAATGCTTCTTCGTGACTCTAGCCAGCTCTTTCACGATACCATCGAGCCCTATAAAGTGATGGAGAATCAGCGAACAGAAACACACATCAAATTGATTATCTTCAAATGGTAAATGTTTGACATCGCCGCACAAAAAGAACACATCTTGGTTCTCACGCGTAGCCCTTGCTTGAGCCGCCAACAACCCATTTATTGACAAATCCATCGAGGTCACGTGAAAGCCTCGGCGAGCCAAATTGACGCTATGGTGTCCTGCTCCACACCCAACTTCCAAGACCGTCCCTCGCTCCAGCCCCTTCATGAACTCATAGATACTATCGTGGCCATACACAATGCAGTGTCCATCTTCAGGCCCTCGTAATCCTCCGAACATCGCCTCATAGTACTCTTTCTCCACTACTGTATCTTGCTCTTTCTCCACCATTTGAGAGGCTGGCAGCAGAATAGGAATACCGTTCTTGATGTGAAACGTGCACTGGCATTTCGTGCAGGTCAACGCCTCCTTACTATCCAGTCGCCCCTTGCATGTCGGGCACCGAAGCATCGAGAGTTTATCCATAGACATCTCCTTTCCTTTCATCGATCAGAAGCCATTCATAAACATTGTTTCCCCTGGCGTGCCCACTAGATCACCAACAACAAGGATCTCGCCATCCGACGCCAATGTTGATATCGTTTATAGCGCAACTGCGTCCCCCTCAAGCGGCCAGTACTGACTAATTTGTGGAATGATATGCGCTGCAAACTGCTGTGTCCTGTCTTCCACCTCACGTTCTTTCCCACTTGGAAGAGGAGAGGACACCCGCACCAATGTCCCGTCGTTTCTGCTACTCTGAAGTCGATGCTGAAATTTGTACCAATTTTGTTCCCAGCCTGTGGACATCACCGTGCCTTCAGACTGGAACCAAAAATACACCAACTGACGACTATCTCCTTTATTCACAATCATTCGGTTGACTCTAAACACTTCCCGACCAGGCCCATCAATAGCGGTAAAATCCCACTTCTCAATAGTCCACCCCTGACCGGTAAAACAGTATTGTGGTAAATGCTCTGCCCGCCCACCGCGAGCCGTTCCATAATATCCGATGTATAGATTGATAACGTTTCCATCAGAACCCACATAATCTCGCAAGAGATTGCCATCGGCTTGGAGTGCTGAGTAGACAGAGTCCTCAAAGTGAAGCTCCGTTGCAACCAATGCCGCAACTCGCAGAGGAATTTGAGTCAGCCGCACATCAAGCACCTTGGGCTGCGGTTGCCATGCGATGATCCCTACACCCACGGCACACACAGAACAGAGAACTATTGTGATAGCAAAGGTGTGCGATTTGAAGCTCATCGAGTCCTCTTTTGAACTCTAAACGCTTGTGACACCTGAAGTTTTTTCAGTACCCATACCTCTATGAGCATGAGAACGATGCCTAAGGCAAAGACGACAAAACCCGAAAAGTCGTGGGCGAACCCCTGGGCCACTTTGGTGCCAAAATAGTTCGCCGTCACTCCTGTGCCTGACACACGCAGCAAATTGACAAACAAGGCAAGCGGCACAGCAGACGCGACCAATACCACGCTTTTCACCCATGAGTCTCTTTCAAGAAAAGCCAACAACGCGCCAATGGCCAAGTATGAAATCAGTGAACGGATTCCGCTACAGGCTTCGGTCACTTCAAATGAATATCGCGCAAAGAGCAACATATTGCCTTCGGCATATACTGGAAGACCGTAGAGCCCTATTAAATAGGCAGACACGTCTGAAACCAATAACTGGAGGGGAAATGACACCAGGTTCATGAGCGTATCAGGAACGGGCACCATAAAGCATAAAAAGACTATTGGAAACCAGGTAAACCGAAATACCGCCCAGCCCGCGTTGAAGACCACTAATCCAACGAGCGTCGTCACCATCGTGAGCCTGGCCGGGAAGACCACCCCTCCGACAAAACAGACAAAGTAGGTCACAAGACTCCCAAGCAACAGCACAAAACCAGTCACGGTAGGATTCCACCGTGTCGTAGTCACTCGGCCTCTCAACTCCCACAGAAGATAGAGCGACACGATGGGTATGAGCAGACCGTGTGAATTATTGGAATCTTCCAACCACGTTTTGAGGAGGTGAGGATACAGGGGGGCATAGAGAACAAGATACGCTACTGCTACCGCGATGAACTTCCACGTTCCCTCGTCATCAACAAGCCCGTACCTTGCCCGTATTACTGTGCCCATCCCCGTCCCTCAATACAATGTTGATGCCAGACGGCAAACATTAAGAGAAGCCATAACCTCCCTCCATGATCCACCACTCCATCCATATGCCCCTTTAATAATCGCTCCACATAATCCTTAACAAAGTAGGTCTCGACTCCGGTGCCATTTTCATGCACCAACATGTCATAGGCATAGTGCCTCAGACTGGTTCTAAACCACCGGTTAATAGGGATAGCAAACCCTTGTTTGCGACGGCCCATAATCTCGCTGGGGATCAACCCCTCGCAGGCTCGTTTGAGAATCCATTTCGTATCACCCTGCCGGACTTTATACGACCACGGAATCCGTGCTGCATATTCAACCAGGTGGTGATCCAATAGTGGGCATCGCACCTCCAACGAATTCGCCATACTCGCCATGTCGACCTTCGTCAGAAGATCGTCCGGTAGGTAACTTATGAAGTCGGCCATAAGAATTCTCGACATCGCATCAGACTGACGAGACCGATCTAACTGTCGCTCATACCACGAGGTGGCATTGCCGGAAACGAGATACTGCCTCATGTCGTCCGAATACAATTGGCGTTTACCATATGGGGCAAAATAGCTGAGCCAATGAAAATTCCTCGACTCCGTGGACATGGTCCGTACCGTAAGCGAGCGCGCCAATCGACCTGCCGCACTCCCCTCAGGAAAGATCGTTGGGTCAACCACAGAGAATCCCCAATGGAGTCCTGCCTTCACACGCGAAAGGAGTAAGGACTCCTGCATCATTTGCTCGAAAAGAGGGTACTTCCAATACCCGGCAAATAGTTCATCGCCCCCATCTCCGCTCAAGGCAACCGTGACAGACTGTCGTGTCATCTCAGACAGGTAGTATGTAGGTATTGCAGAGGAATCACCGAAGGGTTCATCGAAATGCCGGACAAGCTTCGGGATCAAGCCGGCAATGTCTGGCTTTACGATCAACTCATGATGATCGGTTCCATATCGTTCAGCGATGGCCCTTGCAAATTTCAATTCACTGAATTCCTCTTCCTCAAACCCGATTGAGAACGTTTTTACTGGCATCCGCGATTGTTCCGCCATCAGGGCGGTCACAATACTAGAATCCAGTCCTCCACTGAGGAACGCACCAAACGGAACGTCACTGATCATTCGAAGTTTCACCGACTCTCGCAACAATGCCAACACCCGTTCGGAGCACTCTTCGGGTTGGAAAGTATCGTCAGGCGTATCGTCCAGAGTCCAATATGGCTCGACCGTAATCACACCCTTTTCACATACCAGCCTGCAGGCGGGAGGGAGCTTTAAGATCCCCTGAAACATGGTAAGTGGCGCAGGCACAACCTGATAGGTGAGATAAAGATCCAGTGCACGAGGATCCACGCGTCGCGACACAGACGGGTCTTGCAACAACGCCTTGATCTCGGACCCAAACAACAATGCACCATTACCGACGGTATAATAGAGAGGCTTTTTCCCGACTCTGTCACGGGCTAGGACTAATCGTTGAGTACGATTATCCCAAAGAGCGATTGCAAACATCCCCCTAAGCTTTTCGAGAAATTCGAGCCCGTAAGCTTCATAGGCATGCACAATGACCTCGGTATCTGAGTTGGTCAAAAACACATGGCCCCGTGATTGCAGATCGTATCGAAGCTCGTGAAAGTTATAAATCTCCCCATTGCATACAACCCAAACCGTCTTATCCTCATTGTGGATGGGCTGATGCCCTCCATCCACATCGATGATGCTCAAACGTCTCATGCCAAGACCGATGGAGTGCTTAACATACATGCCCTGATCATCAGGACCACGATGTCGCAATTGCTGGCACATCCGATCCAAGAAATCGTCCTCAACAGGACGGTCGGTCGAAAAATTAAGTTTTCCGCAAATCCCGCACATATTCTTTGCTTTCTCACGGCCTAGTACCGTTCACGTCTAGGGCTGTGGAACAATTCTCAAGTAGAGAGACTCCATGTTCTTAATCCATTCGGAAATTCCGAATCGGCCTTCGATGGACGCTCTGGCATTAACACCAAGCTCACTACCAAGTACCGGATTATTTATGAGATTCCAAAATGCCTCAGTCAATTGACCAACATTTTTCGGCTCTACGAGCAGGCCCGTTCGCCCATCCTGAATCACTGATGGAATCCCACCAACAGCCGAGGCAATCACTGGCCTCGTACAGGCCATGGCTTCCAGCAAAGCTATTGGAAGCCCTTCCGTCAAAGATGGCAGCACAAAGATATCAAGCGCCGGATAGATGCGTTCTATATCCCGACGGTACCCACAAAATACAACGGATGACGAGATCCCTAAAGATTCAGCCAGTGCCTCTAGCTCCCTTCTTTGCGGCCCTTCTCCAGCCAAAAGCAACTTGACGGATGAATCCTTGGCAATGATCTGCGCTCCGGCACGGAGAAAATACTCCAACCCCTTCTCCAGACTTAACCGTCCTACCGTACCGATGACCTTGGCTTTGTGGGTAATCCCAATTTCTTTTCGAAACTCAATGCCGGTCGTATCGCTCGAAAACGCTCCGACATCAATAGCATTGTTCAGTATCACAATTCGTTCTGGCCTGACGCCAGCCTCCACCAGTCGCACGCGAATCTCCTCAGAGACAGCGATGACTGCATCAAAATACTTCAGACCCCAACGATGTAAAGGTTCGTAAAGACGAAGACGCGATGTGGAGGAAGTCCACCCATGTACCGTGGTTAGGATAGGAACACCCATACACTTGGCCATCAACAAGCCGAAAAAATCTGAACGATGGCCATGCGTATGCAACAGAGCAGGTTTGATACCCTTTATGATATTCCAACAGTTAACCAATTGGCGCCAATCTACAGTCTTCCTGATCTCGATTGTGGCAACACTGTTGCCTTCTTCTTTCAACAATGCATACAGCTCACACTCAGGCCTTCTCAGGTCAATGAATAAGCAGAATTGGCAATCAAATCGGCTCTTATCAATCGCGGACGCCATAGAAAGCATGACCCGCTCAGCACCTCCCATTGCTGTAGAGGCAGCTAAATTCACAACCTGGATCCTGGGACGATCGGGAGTACAATGATGAGTGCCCGGCAAAGTTTTCTCCACAATCATGATACAGCTATAGGGCGTAATTGAATAACTCAGTTTGCCAACAATCCACTTGAGCCATCACTATAAATGCCTCCCCATATCAGCGTAACAACCATTGCCACTAGCCTTGAAGCAGCAGAGACGCCACTAGGCCTTGATACAAACTTTTCAGTTAATGATCGATGATCAAGTCATGAGATGAGACTCTTGCAGTAGCGGACGCACTTAACTGGCTCTACTGACAAAGAAAGCTTTCATTATCCTGGCGCTGTGATCGGACAATACGCCAAGGCTCTTGTAGGCCACCTCTCCTAAGATTGAGATGGGCTCAGATCGTAATTCCTCGTGGACACAAGTCGCAGATAGCCTTCTTCCATTTGGGCGATCATTCCGGTCAACCCATAGCGCGAAACACACTTTTGATGAGCTTGCTCCCCCATGCACCGGCGAAGCCTCTCTCCTTCAACTAGTTTGACTAGAGCCTTTGCTAAGGCTTCATCATCTCCTGGTGGAACAAGAAACCCTGTCACACCATCAGAAACCTGTTCTTGATTACCACCCACAGATGTCGCCACAACGGGGAGACCAACTGCCATATATTCCAGAATTGAGTTGGAAAAGCCCTCCGAGAGCGAGCAAAGGACTCCCACATCAAATGCCCAGAGATACGGCACAACCTCTTTGCAACTTGTGATAAATGTCACTTTACTCGCAATACCCAAAGCTGCAGCCTGGCGCTTCAGCTGATCCTCCTGAGGCCCCTGTCCAACAAGCAGAAGATGAACTTTCTCATAACCCCGGCAAATACCCGAAGCAGCGGAGATCAAATCATCAAGCGCCTTGATGGGCTTAAGGTTCGCAACGGCTCCGATGACAATGACAGAGGGATCAAGCCCCAATTCGATCTTAGACTCTATTCTCTCGACGGACGTGGGGGGGCGATACTTCTCCAGGTCGACACCGTTAAGCACCACGTCAATACGACCGGTCGGAATCCATTGCTCACCCACAAGATAATTCTTCACACCAAGAGAATTCGCCTGAAATCGGTCGGTGCAGGCATTCGCTAATTTAGTGGGCAGCCAATTATTCCAATTCAAATTAAAACCCAAGTCTCTCATGCAGGAAACAGTCATCGCGCCCGCAGACTTCCCGGCAACGCACCCGATAAATTTTGACTTAGGGAAATAGCACTGCACCACATGAATAGATTCCGCGCGAATGAATCGGATCAATCGGAATATACCTATCAGTGCAGATAAGCTATACGTACTCTTGACGTTCAACAAAACGGTGTGCACATTCATATCCTGTGACAGCAATTCAAGCCTGGACTCTTCGCCGGCGAGACATGCAAGAAATGGCGTGAACTTTCCTCGATCAAGGCACCTCATGGTCTCCATCAGTTGCCGCTCAGTTCCACCAATACCTAACTGGTCGATCACGAATAGGATCCTGACCGTTTCCCCCATCGTCCTACGCACTATTGCCCCTCATGCCCACCATGGATACCTGTCCCGGAATCAACCGCTCTATGGCTACCACTAAGGCCATGAGATTGTAGAGCGTGTGGTAGTAACTAAAGGACTGGAATATAGCTGTAAAACAAAATCCAAGAAAGCCGATCCGTAAGCATTGCACAAACGACACATGCCTTTCATACCCCGGTTGCTGCTGGAAGTACATCTCTATGCGGCTCAGTGAACGAAACGTAGTATAGAGGAGAAACCCAAATGCACACGCACCAGGGAAGCCGAGTTCACCAATGATCTGAAAAAAAGTACTATGGGGGTCTGGCCAACGATTCGACGGATCATCCGCGTGTCTAAACTCGGTGGCATAGGCCGACGGCCAAGCATTCATACCAACCCCAGTAAGTGGCCGATGCAGCAACATTTTCAGGCTGGACTCATAGAACCACATTCTACTATTCGCAGAACTCTCGTCCTTGTAATGGCTGACCGTGCCCAGCCTGTCGAAGGCATTTCCAGGCGCTAGGAGTAGAACAAAAAGTACTGAAACAGCTCCTACCAACAATGCAATCCCCTTTCTCTCGGTCTTCAGAAACAACAGACTCAAAACGAGCATGGCACCAAGCATCCCACCTCGCGATTGGCACCCCACCACACCAAAAATCACGATACCAAACAGGCATAACCATACAAGCTTCAAAAAGATGTTTTTTGAGGCTATGGCATAATAGTAGACCATGGGCAGAAACAGTACAAAATTGACCGACAGATCATTAGGATTCTCGAACTGACCATAGACCATTCCTAGAATTGTCTCGTGATCCTGACCAGCCCGATACTTGAAGATGATGTCCACCGCAAAGACCACTAGCACAAGATTGATCAGCAAGATGATCCTCTCAATTCGTTGAAATGAGTCAGCAATCTTGATGATCAAGTAGCACGCCAACACCACTTTACAAAAATCTACCCATGTATCAAAACTGGCATGCTGATAGTAGGAAAATGGAATAGACCAGGCTGCCGCCGCCATCAACGCCAATAGACCTCGAAAAAACGGGGAGCTTTCCTTTAATGCCCCACGAGTGGTAGACAGGAGAAACCCAAGCGATAGCAAGGTCATCAACACGACCACAGGTCGTATCTTATCCAACCCAGGCACAAAATCCTGCGGGCGAAGATACAGGAGTAGAAAAAACGTAAACAGACCGATATATAACCCACCAGAGACACCGCGACGAGATTTCTCCGATAGACCGATTGACACATTTTCCATGGGTACCGAAGTATTCATGAACGGACATCCTTCATGGGGGTCACCACCATCGTACTTCTGACAGGTTACGGAAGAGCAGTCTGTTCATCCTTACCAGAGCCTCAGCGCAAACAATGGAGCCATTGAATATGCTCACATTTTCTGTTCATACTGAGTTTGTCACAACACGCAATCCAATTTTCCTCACAACTTCCTTTAATCACCGGTTGGGTCCTATCAACCGGTGATACAAACATGTCCGTCCAGCCCGCTCTCATTTGTTTGAGGGTTCAAGCCATTTCACAATCCGAGCCGGATTCCCTGCCACGACCACGCCAGGTGGAACATCCCGAGAAACCACAGCGCCGGCCGCGACGACCGAATTGGCACCGATTGTCACTCCCTTCAACACCATGGCTCCGGCGCAGACCCATACGTTAGGACCCAACACTACCGGTTTTGATACACCAACGGTTTGCCAACGATGTTTCCCCTGGGGATCAAGCGCATGGAAATCGGTGTCCATAATACGAGCCTCCGCCAACAGGCATCCCTCCCCAATTTCAATTCGTTGAGCACAGCCAAACCGTGTTCCATTCAGAACGACACGGTCCCCAAACACGATCTCGGCGTGAGGCGTATGCGTATAGGGTGTCACCGGTGTACGAACGGAACCGACCACCGTACAGCTATCGCCGAACACAACTCGCCCAGGCCCACGAATCTCCAACCGTCCGTCGACCATGAAATTACGACCGATGCGCACATCTCTTCTCAATATCTGACAACGGATCTTGATGAACTGCCCGTATGCCAGCATTCGAAGAATGCTCCACGCCATGCCAGGATTCTGCACGGCTTTCCCGATAGCGTTTTTCCAGTTCACTCCTACATCACCATATCTACTGCTCAGCTCACATCAGTTTAGGAGCCACATTCGCAGACGGTTGTATCGGCTCAGCCCGAGACTGCGCTTCGCGAATAGCAGCATGGATTCCTTGAGCCGATATCTCAACAATGCCCCACGATCACGGGTTACAAAAGAGATAAACTGTTCAAATAGATCCGATCTCCTCACTGACAGCCGTTCCAATCCTTCTAAATTGAGTTGCCCCGCATTGATGCCTGCTCTTGATGTACACACCGCCCGATACCCGGCTTCTCTCGCAATTCTCCGGCACGGCTCGTTCCAGTCCCCACCTGGGGCCGCAAACACCTCGACTGCTCTCTGAAGATACTCTTCGAGGATCCTTCTGGATTGAGATAGCTCCATCGCTAACTCCGATTCCGTACATCGGCTCATGAACGGATGGGTATGGCTGTGAGATTGAATAGACATCCCGTGGGCACTCATTTCCCTTAATTGCTCCCAGGTCACATACCCAGGGGTACCCACCCAGCCGGTGACAATGAAAAAGGTCGCCTTGAGGCCAAATTGCTTAAGAAGAGGAAACGCAACATGATAGTCACTGGCACTCCCATCATCAAACGTCAGACACAATGCACGATCAGGTAGTGGTCGCCCATCACGTGAGGCCTCGATCACATCTTCGACAATCAGGGTGGAAAACTCTTGGTCGGCAAGATAACCCATCTGAACCTTGAAGAGGTCTGCCTTGATCAAATAGAGAAGACGGTTAGCTGATAGCGCTTCCGACCCCTCGGGTGTTTCTACGGCATGATAAGTCAAAATCGGCAGACTCATTGTTCACCTCTCGACTGGCCTCCGTAAACGAAAGCTTTCACATTCAGGCCTTAGGTCGGAACATGCAGGATCGCACAGTCCTAGACGAGTTATCGACGAAAGACTTCGGTAACGACGCTGGATGCTATGCGCTCAAACACTGGTGGGGAGGATTCCAGGGACGATTACAACGCCAACATGCTCATACGAGGTAGGCGCCGAAGATCCGGCACAGTTCATCTGGCGGGAACATACGGTTGTAACTCACGCCGCCCACGATTCACAGCCCAGCTCACCGTATCCCCCTCCATGTATACCTGATACCAGGCCTGGAACACGAGCAAGGCCCAAATCAGGGTATCATGCCGTTTCCGGTTGGAAAAATGCTCATCGAGAATCAGCTCGACGCCATCTAATGAAAAATACCCGTGTTTTTTCAGTGCGGCTTCGGACAGCGTATCCCGAACATAGTCCCGGAGATCGTGCCTCAGCCATTGAGCCATGGGACCAACGAATCCTTGTTTCTTCTTATGGAGAATCTGTTTTGGCAATAAACTGGCCGCAGCTTGCTTGAAAAGATATTTCTTCTGCAGACCCCTCACTTTCAGGCCTGAGGGTATCGTGGCACAAAACTCCATAAGCTTGTGATCCAGAAAAGGCACACGGACTTCCAGTGAATGGAGCATGCTCATGCGATCTGTGTTGGCCAGAAGATCGTCAGGAAGATACACTTTGACATCTTGATACATGGCCTTGTCGAGCGGTTCACTGGCATTGGGTAAGTGGTAGTAGCGCGCGCACTCGTTCTCGCATTGAGAAAAATCAATCTCTTTTCGAACATCCTCAGATAGTAATGCCGCCCTTCGTTCATGCCGTAGTAATTCACGGTATGCATAATAGCGTTGTGCTGGGGGAAGATCCGCAGATTGAAGAAAGCGCCGGAGACGATTGAGATCTTCCCCTCCCTCTCCTTTCGCTTCCAACAACCTACCTGCGATGTGTGAGACCATGCGTCGAAGCCACTGGGGAACACTGGCGTACGATTCGCTCAGAGAAAATCCAAGATAGCGTTCATATCCACCCAATAACTCATCCGCTCCTAAACCTGACAGCGCCACCTTGACATACCGACTGGTTAATTCGCTCACATAATACGTTGGAATGCTGGAATCATCGGCGAAGGGCTCATCAAACCCTGAAACAATATGTCTAATTACTTCTTCCACCTGTGGCAACACTTCCAATTCCTGATGCGTGGCTCCGTTCCGATCAGCAACCAAACGAGCGAACGGCCGCTCATCTTCAAACCCAGCAACAGTCCCACCAAATCCGATGGTGAACGTCTTGACAGGTTCGCTCAAAGACTCGCTCATGATGGCGGCAAGAGATGCAGAATCAATACCACCACTTAAAAATAAACCCACTGGCACATCGCTAACCAGGTGAAGCTGCGTGGCTTCACGGAGGAGGTCTAAGAGCTGTTCTTGAAGGTCTTCTGAACTAGCCACACAGTTGGGACGATAATGGAGATCCCAGTACTGTTCGGTACGGAGCGTGCCGTTCTGCCATAGGAGATAGTGTCCCGGCATGACCTTAGCAATGCCTCGATAGATCGTTCTTGGCGCCGTGATATACGACATCGAGAAATATGAGTCGAAAGCCTGCCAGTCTATGGCCCGCACTAGACCAGGATATCTTAAAATGGATTTCATCTCTGATGCGAACAGCAACCGTTCGGAATCCGTATACACAAACAACGGCTTAATTCCAACACGATCTCTTGCCAGAAAAAGCCGCCGATTGGATCTATCCCAGATCGCAAATGCGAACATCCCTCGTAACTTTGAAAGGCACTCCTCCCCCATCTCTTCATAGAGGTGAAGAATAGATTCTGTATCAGACTGGGTTTGGTAAGTGTGCCCCTTCCTTATCAGCTCATCTCGAAGCTCACGATGATTGTAGATTTCCCCATTAAAGACAATACAGAGTGACTTATCCTCATTGAAGAGCGGTTGGTGTCCTCCCTCAAGATCGATAATACTGAGCCGTCGCATTCCTAGTCCAACCTGTCCGTCTATATACATCCCATCATCATCCGGCCCACGATGCACGATGGCATTACACATCTCCTGAAGAAGGCCGTAGTCTGCTTTCTGCGCGGAGTCAAAATTGAGAAAACCAGCAATTCCACACATTGTTCGTGCCTCTGGCGTTATTTGGCTAAGGCGCGCTGGGTCGGGGTCCACATCGTGTCGGTCTTTCCCTGAAACACCCTTGCCCATGCCACCAGGATCGCCAAGTTAACCATGACAAAATACAGGGGAAAGCTCAGTACTCTCGGAAGTTCCACCCTGGCTCTGAGGACGTATCCAGCAAAAGCGCTACCATAAAAGATAGCCTGCACCAGTAGAAGTCCTGCATACCCATAACTCACGTCAGCCAACATCGTATTTGATGCTAGGGTCGAAATGAGAAAGAACGGAGCCACAAACCGCAGCAACTTATGACTGAACACTTGAAAGGAGAATGTTCCAAATACCAGTGGGTTGAGCAGGAGTCGTTTGTGCCACAATCCGACGAGCCCTCTAGTCGCCGTTCGCACGCGTCGCACAAACTCTTTGTCAGGGGATGTCACGGTTTTCACATAGGCGACAGCTTGAGGTTCGCTCACCGTTCGATAACCTTGTTCTCGTATGTCGAGTGCCGTCGTGAAGTCGACAACGAGAAAGTCATCAGGTTGTCTCCACAAACCTCGCCTGAGTCCATAAAAGCATCCACTTGCTCCGACGATGGAGCCAAACCTGGACTCCCACCTCCTCACCGCCATCTCATAGCGAACATAGAGCCCCTCATCTTCAACGACCTTGCCGTCTCTCATGCTGATCGCCTTATCTTCACAGCTGACGCAACCCACTGTAGGATCGGCAAAGTTCCGAACCAAGTTTTTGATTGACTTCTCATCTAGAAGAATGGAGGCATCCGAAAAGACAACAATCTCACCCTTGGCGTTTGCTACAGCAAGGTTTTGTGCGGCAGTTTTTCCCCGTCGTTCAGGCAACCTCAACAGGCGAACGCCGAGTGCCTCATATTCGGAAACGATTTGATCAGTCTTATCGGATGAACAGTCTGAAATGACAAGGATGTCCAACTGTTCTTTGGGATAGTCCAAAGCCAGACTATTCTCAATTTTCTCCCGTATTGAAGATTCCTCATTATAAGCACAGATGACCAACACCACCGTTGATATGCAATCTCCTTGCGCCACCGGGGTGGGGAACATTCGGGCCAGCAGACCAATCATAATGGGATAGCCGACAAAGGCATAACATACGAAGAATACGGAGCACCAAAATACGACTTCCCATTCCATCAATTCACCTCCCATCAGACGAGCGGCTCTATCTGACACATGACACTCTCCCAACTTTCCTCTCTCACCGCATCCATCCGCTCACGACTATCCTTTGGTGTGTCATAGTCCATCAAATACTCGATGTGCCTGACGTACTCCTCCGGGCTCTTTCCAATTCTTACTAACCCGCCATACCTCATCACTTCAGGCAATGGGGTAGATACAACAGGCTTGCCGGATGCGAGGTACTGGCGCAACTTTAACGGATTCGCATAGATTGTTCGGTCTACAAGCTTATACGGAATTATGCACACCGAAAAACCCTTGACATACTTCGGCAAGTCCCGCAGTTCCCTCCCCCCCAAGAAATAAAGGTTTGGCAGAGAGGGCAATGAACCAGCGTCAAAAATGACTGGTCCGATCATCACCACCGACCAATCAGGCCTTGCTTGAGCCACATAGCGCACAAGTTCAAAATCGATGAGATCCTGGATCAGGCCATAGAAGCCTACGATTGGCTTTTTTATCCCTTGAAGATCATCCGGAACGATCGTTTCAGCGCTGGCGGCCTGCGAGAAATGGGCGAAATCTACTCCATGCGGGATACAAGCGATGTTCTTATGAAATGCCGTTTTCTTTTCATACAGATTACTCGACGTAACGATGACCGTATCGACCTTCTTGAACAGCTTCTGTTCCAATTCCTTCACAGTCTCAGCGGACATGCCTGGAAAAACCGAGTGCTCGTCTGCACAGTAATAAATACTCTTAGTTTCCCCCAATCTTCCCACTACCCCTTCTCCAGCTGGACAGGAGACCCACAAGACAGGATTTGTCATCCCATTGCGTTTTAGCAGACGAGTTATACCCATCCGAAGTATCCAGGCATTGATCACTCGAGCAACCCTTGACCCATAAAATGGAAGTACTAACGGCGTATAGACAATCACTGTCGGTAATGCAGAGCGTGCTCCCTTCGACCAATACCGAATTTTGTTGATTGCCCGCTTTGCATCATCAAGTGTCAAGCGAGGTCGCCGCAATCCCAGCGAATCAATCCACAAGACCTTCCGCGTGGCCGCAAGCCGCTCCATGATGTCTTGTGCAGCACCGGGATGCCGCCCCCAATCCTCGCCGAAACAAACAATTGGACGTGCCATCAGTTCCTCCTAAAACTACGAGATGACACTGTGGGACTCTGCCCATCATCATCCTTGACGTGATCTGAACCGCCCATATGTGAACGGACGATCCCAACCATAGCCTTAAGATCAGCATGAGATACATAGGGATGGGTGGGCAGAGTCATAATTCTGCTTGCAACCCATTCTGCTCCGGGATAGGTATCCGCCAGACCAACGGTGTATGGGCGTAACTCAGGGATGGCCCTGAGCGTTGTCGGATACGTAGTACTTACGCCCAATTTATTCCTCGCAAGCAGCCGATAGACCAAATCCCTTACCTCGCCATTCTTAAACAGTACTGGGAAACGGAGATAGGCAGGACAAGATTGCGGTAAGGGTTGAGGCATCAGAATTTCCTTCTCAATTTTCAGTTGATTCATAAGATAGGCCGCATGGGAACACCGGATTTGGTTATATCGATCCAGTTGCGAAAAAACGGCCCCCCCTATCCCGGCGTGCAGTCGAGAAAAACTGCGAATATCAAATTCGGTTGAAAACTCGGAGGTTCCAAGTTTGAGAAAAGGCAACTGCTCTGGAAACCAATACGCTCCGGGCCGAAGAAATATAGACAACACCAGAGCTTTTACCATTGCATGTAGTTGTTCGCTTGCGGACCACTCTCCTACCTCCTGCGCTTCCAGACACTGCTGCATTTTCTCTGCAAGAGATGGTGAAGACGTGAGAAGAATCCCTCCCTCCACCGTTGAGACATTCTTCCCTCGCCCCAGACTGATGACTCCAATGTCTCCAATGGTCCCAAACTTTCTCGCGTGTAACTGGCCACCGGCCCCCTGAGCCGCATCCTCAACGACGTATGCCCCCTGCGACTTGGTAATTTCTTGAATCCGATCCACCTGCGATGAAAGCCCAAACAGATGCACGGGGATCACACAGAGGGTCTCCTCCGTTACCATGCGAGTCAACTGCTCCAGATCAAAATCCAATGTGTCAGGCCGTACGTCACAGAGCCTGATCCGGAGCCCTGTCTTCGCGACTGCCGAAGCCAGGCAGAAGCTGCTAAAGGCTGGGATGATGACCTCTCGCCTCATCGACACTTCGCTGAGCGCACGCAGTGCAATCGCTAGAGCCGCTTTCCCAGACGATACTAAAGCAGCATGGTTTACTCTAAAATACTGACAGATCTCCTCCTTGAACCGTGAGACTACATCCTCCCCACCACAAAGCCCCCTGAGCCCCGCAAGAATATCCCCACCCCGAAGGGGCGCACCTGTTGGGGCTAAGGAATACAACCTCCGACGCATCTATGTCATAACCCCACGTGATATCGACGGCTTAAGAAACACTGAGCGGCACAGAACATTTTCCCACCCCCCAATAGTTCAGCCCATAAAACTACCGATGCCTCGATATTGCCCAAAATCGTATCAATACGTTCAGTCGCTGATTTCATACCAGACCCTACTTGATGAATAACGCGAACTGTTTCAGGATGACAAACTAGCTCCACAACTTTTGAAACGGGCAAGGGACTGTCGGATGGGATGAGGTCAGAGCGGATGGAAGAAATCTGTGATGGCGCACCGCTGACAGAACGCTCTCCCATTACCTTTCCACACCACAGGTACCGATCTTGGCATCGTAGATGCCTCATCTGCCAATCCATCAGGCAATAGGTGCCCACCATTGGAATGTCTGCTCGCTAGCCATGCATCGCATTATTACGGTCTATCACACCACTTCCATCTCTATAGTGACGTGACACATGGGGCCCAAGAAGCTCCGCGTAATTCATGGCATATAAATCCGCAATCCTCTCTAGAGAAAACCTGCCGTCAATCGTCCGCTTTGCATTCACCCCTATCCTGCAACGCCGTTCGCTATCACGCAAGAGCGCCACCAGACACGTCCGTAGTGCCTCAGGGTCTCCATACTCAACCAACAACCCACTCGTTCCATCATCAATAATATCCTGAGTTCCACTCACGCGCGTCGTCACACATGGCAACCCACAAGCCATGGCCTCCAACAATACATTCGGCATTCCCTCTAACTTCGACGGCAGCACAAAAATATCGCTCGCCTGCAGATACAGCTCTACATCCTGCCTCTCTCCAAGCATAACGACATGGTCCTGCAGCCAGTACTCCTCAATAAGACCGTTAATGATCGTAATAAACGTTCGATCCGAGCAGTACATATCTTGATCACCTGTCGGACCAATCAGCACTAAATGGGCATCTGGACAATCGCCTAGAACTCCCTTCCAGGCGTTAATCAAGACATCCGTTCCCTTCCGATTACTTATCTGACCGACAAACGTCACAATCGGCTGGCTGCCGAGTTTCAGTTGAGCTTTGAGCTGTTCCTTCTTGTCCGGTGTGACCGGGTAAAATCGTTTCGCATTTACCCCATTTGGCAGTGATACCACTCTATCACCAGGAACCTTCAACCTAACTAATTCATCCTTGATTTCTGAGCTTAGTGCAATAAACCTATCGAAATATTTGAAAGCCCACCATTCCAGTTTCCCCACTAACCTTCCCCTGCCATTGAAATCAAGGTCCACACCAGCCATAGTAATCTTAACGATGGTCTTACGACATAGTATTTTACCGTACACTCCAACTAGCATCTGAAGAACGCCTAATCCATGAAGGTGAATTACGTCATACTGGCTCTTCAGCTGAAAGAGAACCTTGAACAGGCCAATCCAAAACCCAATCATTCCCCGGTATCCTTCACCGGAAGATCGAACCCTGTGAACCCACAGGCCCTCATATTGTTCACATTCCGGTTCGTCCCGAAACTGCTTCGCCACAAACATGACCGACATCCCCCGCGCTACCAGCGCCTTACTTAACGCTATTGCCTGATTTACCGCACCACTGTAGTGCGGATAGAATAAAACGGACACCATACAGACCCGGATATTTCGGCTGTCTGTCAGCATTACCTCTCGCCATTCTTAGAAAGACACAGCATCATTGTCATCCCGCTGCCAATACCCGTTTACTTTAGGCTTGTAGACGACCTGCGTCTGGCGATGGAGTGCGGGCAACAACACCTCCCAATCCACAGCCTCAGATGGTCGTAGTCTCGATGCGCTTCGATTGACCGTCAGTCGCGTTGCAGCACACAATTCTCACCGCCCTCGCCCCTGATGGAGAACTCTCGCATGGTCAAGAGCGAACTTGAAGCGTACCTGGTGAGAATAGCCGACTAAAGGCTATGAGCCGTATGGTGCGGAAATGATCAGTTGCCTCGGGATGGTACAGTTGAGCAAACTACGCTTGAGGCCAGCGTGTGCACCTCATGGTCAATCCCACCACACCCGAGTCGTACCGCTCGATGAAGCACAACCACAAAGGTCCCACACAACCCACAACAAACCACCCATGTCAGTAGATCTGACTGTGCATATCCATCGACCAGTAATACAGGCAAGTAGCAAACCACAGTCCCTAGCGGATTCTGATATTCACCGATGAGACCAAATATTCTCCGTCGCCAAGCTTGAGCAGGCAACGCTACCCGTCTCACGGGCACAGTCGACGTTGCAGTTGACTGCGGTACTGGAAGTTTCTTCCGTGGATACAGATTGTAGACGACTTGCGAATTCTCCCTGGCCAGCAGTATCACTGGTCCAGCTAGTACCACGAGTAGCAGCATCACGTTTGATGGATGGCGATGATAGACCCTGACAAACAACCCAAGGTGAAATAGCATCGGCACAAGCCGATGAAACAACCAGTCTAGATAAACCCCACTCCATGATTCAGTATTACGGTACCGCGCCAACTCACCGTCAACTTTGTCGAGCAGGAACGCAACGTACAGTACCAACACTGCCAGGGGCCCCGTATAAATATTTTCACTTTCGATCAAGAAGGCTGCGGCGATTCCACATCCAATCATGACCCATGAAACCTGATTTGCGGTAATAGACGTACGGATCAGGAGCCAGGTGATCCGAATAGACAGGATACGATGGCACCGATACCACCACACCTTCTCCTCGAGATTTTTTCCGCGGTGACAGATACTCGCCAAATCGTCGATGGTCATGGTGTTCAGATTTTGAGTACGGCCAATGGCGTCATGCGAGCCATAGCCTTGATGATCTTGGCGTCCCCGAGCGTACGTATCAAAACCTCCATACCACGGTCACCTCGATGTGGGACCTCGACAACCTCGGATTTCCTATAGGAGTATTTTCTTGTCACACTCATCGGTCCATCTCCAAGATTTTCCATGCGCCCCATTAACTTGGCGCCACCATGATCAGCCGAGAGGAGCGTATTGGCCGCTGCTGGACCCGGTAGGGATAGGAACGACGACGTATCGTTAAACCCCGGAAGGATGACCGGCACCCCATACAACTTGAATGGCGAGTCTGCAGGTAGGTAGTCTGCAGGCTGGAGACGCACCGCATTGTGACGATGCACATACAGGCTTTGACCATTGATGATTTCTCTAGTGATGGAGTTATGATTTGAATCAACAAACAAACGACCATTCGAACAAGGATCAAACTGCCTCAGCGCATCGATCAGCCATTTGCCAATGGCAGCACGATTGGCATACCCAAAGTTCGCGTTGAGATGATTAGCAGCTAACATTGTCCGACCAACAGCTGTATCTACACGAACAGGATTAAAGTTCTGTCGACCAAACACCGCGTTCCACCATGGCGAATGTACTAACCGTGGGCCATGAAATGCGAGCTTTTGCATCGCCAATCTGACTCGATTCTTCCAATACGGAATACAGCGGCTACCATACAAGAAGCCAATCTGTCCACCGAAACTCAAGGAATCTGTATGATATAAAATGAACACTCGCCCAAGCTGAACGTCATAGGCCTCGCAGGCCTTGTGGTCAAACACCTCCGACACTTTTTGAATTTCGATGAAGTGATTGCCACCACCCAAATGTCCAAACTGCCGTTGCCCCTCCTGATAGATGCTGTCAGGAAGCAGTTTGCACAAGCTTTTAGGCTCACCGTCCACAGCCTCAAGCTCATTCCCGCGCTTCTCCATACGCCCTAAACTTCCTGTCTCTAAATCATACCGATCACAGGCGTACGCTGCACCACGCAATATTGTTTGCTCAACGTCTTCCCGCCCCAGCACCACGTGGTTGTTTGTATTGGCCACGGGTACGTGTGCGCGAAACAGATCTACGAGACGATCTAGTGCCTGTACATTCAGCTGATCATCCGCTACATCCGTCTGCAGGTAGCACATGCCACAATTCTGGTTGACGGAGGAAAAGTTTGGAACATAGGTATTCTCCGTTGCCACAGCTAAGCTACTCGGCGCCTCCTTGGACGGCTTGTGATGGCAGTCTGGAAAAGAAACCACCTGCACGACACCCTCAACCTTTGCAATTTCACGTAAAATAGCATCCGATGGTAATGAGGCTTTCGCCCCTACTGCTTCAAGTCGCAACACTTTACTCATGCTCCGCACCTTCCGCACACATCCCTTTCACTCCTCATTCGATGAAATGCCCTTCCCCCGATGTTCAACATCATCAAGTTAATCTGATGGAGTGGCCAACCATACCTCATCTCAAGACCACCTTCGTATATTCTCTCCTCATGACATAGCTAAAATAGATAGAAATCGGCCATCGCAATTCATACTTCCCCTCAACACATCAATACCAGAGCACACAGACTTGGCACAGATGGTCTTTCTGACCAATTAGCTGATGAGGATCGCATCCAGAATTATCTTGAGGTGAGGCCTTCCCACGACCCATCACGGCTCTCGGATTCCGCGCCACTTCATTAGTTTGCAATTCGCACCGGCATCCACTGCATAATTTGGCTCTTCTCTTCCACCGTTAGAAGATTGAAGAGCCAGAGCACAGCCAAATAGAACACCGCGTAGGTGCTTGCCGCCAAAGCCAGCACCACAAACGTCGATACTGCAAGCAGCTTCAATGGAACCACGAGCAAGACAACCACACCACAGATACCGAGCATCTTCACTTGAAAGCGGAAAGGGAATACAGCGAGAAAGGGCAGCCCAAAGTACGTCCGAATAATTGCAAGATGGTAGCTGACGGCAATAAGCCTCGCTAACACTATGGCTATTGCTGGCCCTAAGATACCGAACCGGTGATAAAAAACACCATTCAACGCGAGCGCACATGCCACGCTCATGATATTAGCGATCAAAACATGTCGCGTCTGCCCAAACGCTTGATGGATATTCCCATACAGGGTCGCCTCAAACGGAATAGTACAGAGATACAGCATAAAGATTGAGGCACTTTCGACGTATTCCTCTGTAAACAACACGATCATCGTCTCTTTCGCGAACACACAGAAGAAGACACCGATGGGCACCAACACCAGAAGCGACTTCTTGATTGAGGCGTGCCACAACTCCAGCATTTTCTCAAGTTCATTGTCGTTCCGTAATCGCACCAGAGTAGGCAGCAGCACATTCGAAACGTTGTTGGTGATGATGGGAACAATAGGGAGTTTAAATGCTCCTCTGGCATAAATGGCATATGTCGTGGGAGCGTACAGGTACGATATGATGAACTGATCGAGCCGGATATTGAGATTCGATAAGATCCGTGACATGCCAATCGGGGCAACATATCGCAATTGTTCCCTGATCTCCGCGAAACTAAAACTCCATTGCATACTTCCGCTTCTATTGAAAATCAGTCCATAAGCGACCAGTACCTTCACCCCCAGCAAACCCATCGTGGCAAGAAATACCCCCTCCAATCCATAACCTGAAAGAACCGCAGCTGGCACAAACAGAAGATTACCTAGCATGAACCCCACATTCAACGCAGCGACCCATCTAGCGTTTCCCAAAGTGACCATAATGGGCTCTATTGGCTCAGCCAAAACACCGAGGAGAAGCAACGCAACAATGTAGACACTACAGCCAGCCAGTGCCTGATTATTCATCAGGCTCGCCACATGATCACTTACAGCATAGATCAAACCGCCAGCGCTTACCCCGAGCAGCAGAAGCAGGACGAGGTTTTGCGCAACAAATCGTTTCACCTGCTCACTTTGCAATTTCGGGATAAAATAGAAGAGCGATGCTGGCAACCCGAATACAACGAGTGAACCAATCGTCTCGGTGAGAAGATTGACCTGTAGGAACGTACCATACTCTGACTTGCTAAGAATCCGAACAAGGAGAAGACCTACAAGCAGGTTGCCTGCAAAGACAATGGACTGACCACTGATGAGAAACAATGCGCTCTTTGCCAGTTTTGTTCGCTCACCCTTATCGCTCATAAAATCCACGCTTCAATCGTTGCCCGAGCAACACCTCCCCTTACAGTGGACCGCGCGGTTCGGCGTGAACGCTCCACCACCAACGCTCCAATCATATCGAGTCTATGGTATATTACGTATTATCGAAGGCCCTAACACCCTGCTCAGCCACACAGGCAACCGCTTCCAGAAGGAAATTACAGGCTGATAGGCAGGATTTGTCGTCGTCATATTCGGAATGTTTTTAGTGTCTTTTAACCAATAATTGAAATACATCGGGACGGCTTTCGCCCCCCATTGCTCCTTGAACTTATAGGTCCCATCTCCGATCGTACTTCGACCAAAATCGAACTGAGCACGCCCAGCCTTGATCGCAGCCTGGATGACCGCCCAATACATGAGGGTATTGGGACAGAGGCTCCGGTACTCACGTAGCGAAGACGCTGATGGGACTTCAACGGACGTTTCGGACTCGATGGCAACACAGGACGCAATGACGGTATTGCCCAGGCACACGCTAAACACGGATGAGGTCTCCGGGAAGTATTCAAACATCTTTTCAAAAAACCGTCGGCCATAGACGGGGGTACCCAAATCCCGCATGTTCGTTGAAAAAACCTCGTAAAACCCCTCAAGATCCTGAATCCTCCCAACACGAACGATGAGCCCGCTTCGCTCCGCCTTCCTGATTTGATTACGAAGCTTCGCGTCAAATCTTGCCCACTGCGCCTCGATAGAAGCTGCCAATACCAGCACCATGGTCGCCTTGTGGGCCTTGGTATGATCAGCCAACCCACAGGCACTGAACTCACGACTTTCGAGAGACGTCGCTCCCCAGCTTCTCGCCAGATCAATTGCCGCATGCCATAAACGCTCCCGCACTCCGTCATTCTCAGCGAGAATCCCACCGCTAGTTAGAAACGGCAGCGAAACCACAACATTCCCAAATAGCATCGACTTGATATGAACAAGAGGGAAAATCCCTCGAATCCGACCGGCTTCCCTTGCGACGAGTGGATAGACGCGATGATTAAAACTGTGCTCAACAATCGGCAACCACTCATAGCGGTGATACTGAGTTGCGGCAGGATGGCCAACCACATAGCTATTCCAAACGTCCCGATCCGTGCAGATCCCTGTCTCCAATCCTGCCATATCGTTCTCGACTGCTCGTACTTTCTCGCCCTTCACAATCTGATACCGAGTTGATCCGACTCTTCGCGCTGCTAAATCCAAACTGCGTCTCGGATTGGTCCAAACTTGAAATCGCCAAGTAGTTGTAATAAGCGTCCTTCGGTCTTCTCCAGATTGAGGTAGTGTCTAAGTCTAGAGATCACTCCCCCCTGCATCCGAGGCTGTTGAGGATCGAGCTCCCACGGATGGAGATAAATGACGAGTGGTTCCCCTTCTGACTCTGCCCATTTGAGTAACGTGCGAAGCAACGGGTATGGAAAAAAACGGAAATACCCCCCTCCTGCCACTGGAAACCGAGCTCGGGCGATCTGGACTGTTGCAGGAGGAACTTCCCAAATCGAACCTATCGGAGTATCCAGTCGATGTCGATACGGCCGCGCGCCCGGCATTCCATATCGATCATGCCTGATCGGAAAAATACTGGAGTCGTATCGGTATCCTTCCTCCACGAGAATCTGCAAGGCCCATTGGGTTTGCTTGACGATCGTAAAGCTTGGAGCACGATACCCCATGACCTCTGCCCCAATGAGATTCTCAAGAATTGTTTTCGACTTTCGGATATCCTCTCGAAATTGATCAGGCGTCTGCGTCGTCACCATCCGGTGCTCATATCCGTGCGAAGCAACCTCATGTCCAGCCGAAGCCAGTGCCCGTATGAGGTTTGGATGCCGTTCTGCAACCCATCCAAGCACGAAAAACGTCGCACTGATCTTCCTCGTCTCCAGTATCGCTAAGATCTTCTCCGTATTTCGCTGAACCCGACTTTCCAATCGATCCCATTGCCCACGCTGCGCCAGTGAATCAAATGCCGATACCTGAAAATGCTCCTCGATATCGAAGGTCAGACAATGTGTACGTGGCATGACAAATCAACCCCTCGCAGACCCTACGGCTTGCCTCAGAGCACACCCGCGTGAGAATACCAGTCCCGTACCTGGATCACGAGCCTCCACAGACACCATACACTTATCGGGCCCCGTCCCCTCGAATCAGCACACCAATTGTCCTGAGCATCGTCCTCAGATCCAACCAGAGCGACAGGTGCTTGATGTAATACAAATCGTATTGAAACTTCAGGTGGGAGTCTTCCTCAGAAGCCGCATAACGAAACATGACCTGTGCCCATCCCGTGATACCAGGCCTCACGCTATGCCGAATGTCATAATACGGAATTTGCCTGCGAAGTTGTTCGACGAACACCGGTCGCTCAGGTCGCGGCCCAACGATACTCATCTCCCCCTTCAGGACATTGACGAACTGTGGGATTTCATCGATTCTTGACTTTCTCAACCATCGGCCGACTCGAGATACTCGATGATCATTTTCCTGTGCCCAACGGGGTCCGGACGATTCCGCACCATCAACCATGGATCGAAATTTAATCAGCCTAAAAGGACGGGAGTCGAGGCCGACACGTTGTTGGCGGTAGAAGACAGGCCCTGGAGAATCCAATTTGATAAAGAGAGCCACGATCAGAAAGAGCGGCGCCGTCATCAACAGGCCGAGTGAAGCAATAGCGATATCGACAATGCGCTTCATCAGCATGCCACCTGCTTGACGGTTGAAACCCGTCGAGAAAATCAGCGCACTTGGTTTAAGGGAATCAATGGAGAGGCGGCCGGTGACTTTCTCGAACAAGCGATGCCCGTCGACCACTTCAACTCCAGTCACCTTCAGATCGAGCAACAGATCGACAGGAAGCACTGCGCGTCGATCATCCAAACAGACCACGATCATTCCAACCTTGTACTGTCGAACTAGCTTGGGAAGTTCCGCAAAATTTCCTACCAGTAGTTGCTCAGCTTGCCCTTCTTCGGCATTGTCAACTAACCCAATCAGCCGACCTGCCATACGAGACTCTTGCAAAAGAATTTGCCAACAGACCATGGCAAACTCGCCCCGCCCCAAGATCAGGATTTGCCTCCTGCTCCTGAGAGTTTCACCGGTTCTCGGATGCAATATTTCTGGGCATGCCCCTAGCGCTGTAGTTTCAATAATGGCATCCATCATCCACGTTCCTGATTTAGGCTCCACGTTCTTAGAAAGCCACCAATCCTGAAACAGATAGAGGAATTACAGAGCAGTGCCTTAACATCACATAGTGTACAAACCATGTGCAGATGCACCACGAATTGAGCAATTGCCCGTGATTACCGAAATAGATGCGTACTATTTATTCAGCTATTCATAAAGAATGCCGCTAGCAGTATTCAGAGGCTCAACCTACGGAACAGCGTACGATTGCTTGCTGCGGTCTTTCTGAACAGTCCGCGTGACATCCAACTCCGGTCGGCCACCATCCGTGCACCATTTCTTTCTTAGGTAGCACAGAGTGGATCAACGCACTGTTAGCAGATTGAGGTATGAAGAAGAGGGACCTAAATCTGAGTAGCATGTAGAATAGATACGGAGTCCGCTGCGCGGACGAGACTTAATGGCAATAGACACCCCCACATTATAAATCCATTGCTGGACGACCGAACACCAGCATCGCTTACCGAAGCACCCATAAAACAATACAGATCGAGTGTGATTTCTAAAATACCTTGTTCTACACAGTGGATCGGTAGCCCACAACCCCGCCGATCGGTCAAGTACAAATCGAGTAAAATCCCACTACCGTGTAATACCCACTACCAGGTGGCATACATCGTGATCACGACTGAAGAGTTCTCCAATCCCCCTCAACGTCTTCGAGAAACTTATCTATCACGGCTGATTACTTCGGCACACTCTCCACAACAGCCTCTTGACCATATGGCATACTATAGCCATACAAATAATGCGGCAGACTCTGCTCATCAACTCCATTGAGCACCACGAGCTTCTCTCCGCTTAAACTCAGCATGCCAAACGCTTTCTGCACCACGTGCTGCGGCGAGGAACCAGCCTTAATCACCATCACAATCTCGTCTGCCAGACTCGTCAAACTCCCCATCATCGCACTTGCCAGCACCGGAGGCGTATTCACGATGATGTACTGAAACTGGGCACGGAATTGAGACATCACCTTTTTAAGTTGTTCGACTCTTGCCAAGTCGTTCGACTCTCTCCCCGATCTACCTATCGTCATGATAGAGCAACCGACCTCATCAATGGGAGTGAGGCACTCCTCCAGCGAAGCCTCGCCATCTAAGAAATCAAGCAGCCCGGCACGAACTGCCCCTCCAACAAACTGATGAAGGGCCGGACGGCGAAAATCACAATCGACTAATAGGGTGCTTCTGCCAAAGTCACGGGCTATCGTATAGCCAAGATTTACCACTGTGGTGGTTTTGCCTTCACTTTCCAATGCGCTGGTAATTTCGATGACCGTCGAGGACCGTTTCTCTGTTGACAACACAACCCTTGTTGCAGCCATGCGATATTGCTCGGCCGCAATTGACCCGGGTTGCCATTTTGCCACTAGGGATTGATGAGGCATTTCCGTCTCTGCAGATACCCGAATGCTGTCACCATTGACTCTCAGGGCATTGGCTTTCATCATGTACCCGCCCTGGGTGGGAACCATCACAAACCATGGTACGGTCGCTACGACTCGTACGCCCGGCAATAGTTCCACGTCCTCTCGCCGTCTAAAGGTAGGATTAACAAGATCTGAGCCGAAGGCCAAAATGATTCCTACCCCACATCCACCCAAGAGACCACCCGCCATGATCAGCAACTGATTAGGGCTCTCTGGCTTTCCAGGAAGATTTGCCGGATCCAAGATTCGAAATTGCTCTCCCTGCTGACGTTTTTCCAGGTTAGCCGCTACGTCGGCATTTAATCGTTTCTCCAGAAGGGCCTGATAATTTTTTTGTCTATTTTCATAGTCTCGCACCAGAATTGACAACTCTTGTTCTCGTATCGGCATCTGCTCCAATCGTTTTTCCGTTTCAGCAATAAGCTGTGACAGTCTGTCACGACGACTCTTGAGCGACGAGAGCTCCGTGAGAAGATCATTACGCTGCGTCTTCAACTCCCTCAGGTAGGGATCCGGAGAAAGAGCCTTTTGTGCAATCGGCTCACCCTCCTGGTTGACAACGCCATCCTGCTCAACAAAGGACGCACCATATTTTTCAGCAAGCTGTCCCTTCACACTAAGAATCTCTTGCTTTGTATCCGAGATATCGGGATAAGTCTCCTTCCATTCAGCCCGCAATGTAGTCAGCCGCTGCTCCAATTGCTGGAGTCTCACAAGGAGAGGGTCGACTTCTTTTCGAGTACCCCGTGGAGCCTCGACTTCCATACGAGTTGCCGCACTCGATTGATACTCCATGATCGAGCGGTCCAATGAACTCACCTTGTCGGTGCGGCTATGGAGCAAGTCATTCGTCGCATTTAATTCTGACTGGAGACGATCCAGCGCTCTTAGACTCGCCTCCATTTGCTCCGGTAACTGGCCGACGTATTTCGTCTTGTACAGGCCGATGGCCTGACCTTGAGCTTCGATGGCTTTTCTAGATTCCTGTAACTCTTGCTCAAGAAATACTGCCACGCCTGTCACCAGCTGTTCGCGGACCTTCAGATTCTCCTCGATGAACAGCGAGGCAAGCTTCGCCGTGACTTGCATGGCCGTCATCGGATCCTCGTGGGCAAACGAAATGGTCATGGCCTCAATGGTCTTGCCCCTTACCCCAGAAGTTCCCACCTTGTCTACCCTGATGGCTCTACGCAACCGCTCTATTCCTGCTTCAACTCCCTCGCTTTTCACCAGTCCTTCATAAAGCTTGTAGTCGTCCATGATTCGCCCAAGCAACGCTCGGCTCATCACCTGTTGCTGAAGTGTCAGAAGCCTCTCTTCGATATGCCCCCCTCCAATACCCTTGACATACTGATCCGGGATTTTTTGATCCTCGATCAAGATCTCGGTATTGGATCGATAGCTCTTCGGCAACACGGCGCAGAGCGCTACACCGATCGAAATTCCGGCCAGAATGGATGCAACCACGACCCACTTTCTTCGAACGAGAATCCCCCAATACTCCTGCAACTTCGCCGAGATCGGCTCCATTCGAGCATCCGCTTGTGCCTGTTGATTGGCTTGATACATACTCATCTCCATTCAGCCCGCAGGCTGAGCATAACTGCATTCCTGGCAAAATCCAATGATTGCCCTCGCACGTCTCGATGGAACGCAAAATGTGCATAGGACAGTCTCGCGGTAAGATTCGGATGAATCTTGTATTCAAGACTTGGTGTCACTGTATAGGACTCGAACCTCAGAAGCGAACCGTCCGGCACCGAAGTATTGACTGCATAACTGCCCCCCACGGACAACGAGAAGGGCTCGGCCAGCCGACGCGTTACGGTTGCTGTCACAGACTCATGTAGCAATGCCGTTGATGCGAATAAAAAACTCGGTGAAATACCCCGTGCAAGATCCAGCCGAACATTTGTATACTGACCGCCCCACTCTAGGGAGGCGCCACCTGTAGGATAGAGATGATTGCTCGAACTTAACACCATAAATCCTCCATTGAGTGTCACTTCGAGTGCTGGCGTTATGAATCGTGTCCAAGCAGCCATGGCCCCATGCGTAGAAAACCCCCGATCTCCTCGCTGCGGAGTGGAAAAACTGGCAATCCTATAGGTGTGCTGGAGTGAGACAGTATCAACCGTTGTGGGCCTTCCGATTAGTCCTGAATTGAGCATTTGGAAGTCTGTATTAATAAACTCCCCTGATGGGACAACTCCATCTGGCGTGCGAGCTCCGGTCCCGAAACGTATACGCCGATCTGAATAACTTGACGAAATTCCCAGATATGGCAGGAAGAAGTAGGAGGCGTCTACCTTTCCAATATTCGTAAAAGAGTTCGCTCGACGAGCTTGAATTCCTTGTACAAATGCTTCCGAAAGATCATTCCCACCGGTTGGAGAGGCAAAGGCCACCGGCTGGGGCGTATATGTACCAGTCTCTGAAATTTTCAACCCCAGCCCACGTACGAGTGAATTCATGGCTCCATCTAGATTGAGGATCATGCTTCCATTCATACCGACATAATTCAATCCTGGGTTGCGGGCATAGACCTCGCTTGTTGCTCCACCAGTTATCTGTGCCTCGACCCACTGATTCTTGTGGGTAACTTGCACCTTTGGTGCAACCGTTGTGACATAGTCCTCAAGATTAGCCCCCTGCCGAAAGAAAACATTGCTGTCATAGCGTTCGGCCAACCGAAGTGACGGCATAATAGTCGTGCCTGGTTCTCGAACCACACTCGGCTCCGTTTCAAATTCTGGAAAAGACTGCGCGTGCGCGAGAAGAGCAGCCTGTGTTATCAGGCCAGAGAGAATAACCAGAGTGAAATATCTACTAATTCCATGATCACTCCACCCCATGCCTCGTTACCACGCTCTGGTAGGCACTACAACCAGATCTCCGGTCTTTAAGACAAAGTCCTTGATGGCTCCATTTCCTGAGATCAATTCATCATACCGAGCAGGAATCATAAACTCCTTTGAGGCACCATCATCTTGCCCCACCACTGTGCGCCGTACTTGCATCTTGCTCTTAGCCGCATAGGTCGTAAATCCTCCCGCCATTGCGAGAGCCTGCAACACCGTGGCCTGGGACTTGAGTTGATACTTACCCGGCTTTGCAACATCTCCCAAGACGTAAACGTAGTAGCTATTGACCTCTCTGACCTTCACCGAGACCGACGGATTCTCCTTGAATTTCTTAAGCAGCCCGGCAATATGACTCGCGAGCTCATCAGCCGTTCGACCACTGGCCTCCACATCTCCAATCAACGGTACGCCGATTTTGCCATCGGGTCTCACCACCACCTCTTTTTGCGTGAGCTCTTCACTCTTCCACACCGCAATTTCGAGGACGTCCTCAGGCCCTAACAGGAATTGTTTCATGTTCGCGCTATTCGATTCAGCAATGACTTCCGGCGAGGGTAGTGACCCGGCACAAGCAACAAGCCCAAAGGCCATCACGCAGACCACCAATTGCCCTACAGACTTCATGATCCCAATGAAGCTCCCCTGCATTTGACCCATCGCATCCGCAGTTTTCATGCGCTAACAGTCTCCTTTAACATCTCTTATCAATGCGGCCCTAAGTGTGGCGTAATCTAGTGTCAGTTCGGCAAATCGCTGTCGCAGTCGTCGATGTTCGATCTCTAGGACACGCAACCGCTCACTCCTGTCGGCTCGTTGCCGGTTCCGCATCACATTCGCACGCCACCGATATAGCGTCCGTACGGATACGCCATGTTCACGAGAGACATCTCGGGCCCTGTACCCAGCATCAAGCTTGAGTAGGACTTCCTTCCTCTGCTCTCGAGTCAATACGCACTTGGCCATACCGGCCACCACCTGGCTCTTCCATACCTCTGATTATGGTTCACAAGGAGTAAGAAACTCACTGAATCGGCACGACCTCATCAGCTTCGATATGAACAAGCGCAGATTGCTGAATGAGTGTGGCGCGAATCACCAACCCATGATGCTTCAATCGTCTGACAAATTGACCACGAAGTCCTGTGAGCGGCCCGTGCACAACTTCGACCCACGTACCTTCACTCCAGTACTCACAGGGTTCCACCATCCGATCCACACAAGAGAGTCGCTGGAAGGCGACAATTTCCTCGCCGGGAATGGGCTCGGGTTTCGTGGTTCCGACAATTCTAGCCACACCTGAAATCTGGAGGACGTTCCGGGTCTTGGCTAACGAAAAATTCGCAAAACAGTACCCGCCGAAAAGAGGCACCGTCGTCAACACTTTCCTATCAGACCACTGACGGTATTGCCGGCTCAGCGGCAGCAGCGGCTCCATCCCCGCTGCCGCCAACCGGTCGCGAACCTGCTTTTCATGACGAGAGCGTGTCTGAATGGCATACCAGAGAGACTCCTCCATCGATATACTACTTTCTTCATCCCGCACAGTTTTCAGTAACGGATTGCGTGCGGACACAGCTTCGCCCCGTGAGTCCCATCCTTACTCCGTCAACTCGGTGAAGCAGCTATACAGAGCTATCCTCATCATGACCATTGGACATATGTCTAGTTTATGTGCGACCACATAATTTTCACTGGCACTATTGTCTGATAAGTCTGTCGCCATCTGGATGGTACTAGCCAATACCTATACATGGAGAACATCTCTCCATTTGTTCATTCAATTCTCAAAATCTGAAGAAATAAGGACTTTTATCTCATGAGTTGGGTCAGAATAGCATTGCCGAGCATGACAAACCGTTTCACAATGAAACACTCCTAGTACTTACCCTCTCTGATAGGGCTGATTGCCTCTGGTGAAATAATTTATTTGCATCCACACATTTACGAGTACAATATCTAGTTAGATCCGCCTGTACGTATTTGGCTCTGGCTATCTGGCAGGCATTATGCTAAAAGGCGAAATGCTCTTCTCTGGCTCCTAGTGACAAAGCAAGGAGCTCAGATGTGGAATTCGAATGGCTTCGGATCACGCGCGGCTCAATTTTAATTATCACAAGGTTCTCGGCTTGCTCAACTGGCAGATGCTCCATATCTTGCAAATCTGCGCGCGTACAGAGCAAGAGGGCCCTTAGCTAGCATCTCAACGTTTTTCTGAAGAATTTGTAAATGCCGACCATCAACAGTGGCACATACGGCAAATATCTGCTACAGACATGATGTAGGTATTTAATCTAGGTCCGTATGGGGCGCCAAGCGGTTGGCCAGAGTCGGGAGGGATATATGATGGCCATAAGCGTTGCTTCTTTCACAAAGGTCGCCATTCTCAGCGGTCAGTCGCTTATCTGGGTAGGATTGCGGACGATTCTCGAGAGCACCCACAATTTCCGGATCGTAGGAACACCCACTCAACGCCTGACTGCCCCTGAGATTATTGCCGACTGTCAACCAGATGTCATCATTGTCGACACGGAAACTGAGCGCGATGCCATAGATGGAATCAAACAGCTCCGCGATTCCATCCCCCACGGCAAGATAATGCTATTGAGCGGATTTGAACAAAAAGATCCGGTACGCGAAGCGCTTGAATACGGCATCGACGGAGTGATCCTCAAGATTCACCCACCCGCTGTTATTATTGCCGCAATCCAGGCGCTCTTCCCACCATCACATCGCTCTCCTGACACTGAAGACCATACGACAACCTATCGAGATTTCCCAAATCCTTTTGAGGTGCCGTTAAAACCAATCCTACGGCAAACAGGTTGGCCTGATGCATTGACGGAGCGCGAACGAGAAGTGATCGGACTTGTTAAACAAGGTCTATCTAACAAGGATATTGCCCACCAATTATCTATTTCAGACAGCACCGTCCGACACCATCTGACGAACATTTTTGACAAGGTGGGTGTCCCAAATCGCCAGAAACTCATGGCACACGCTCATCAGCTTCACATCACTCCCATCTAACGGCCCGCTACCACTTCATCAGTCCGTTCAACAGAGTCTTGTTCGTAACACCAGGCCCGTGTCAGCTGTTGCAGCGCCTTGCCGGCCTGAACATGATGGCTTACAAAAGATGTGGAAGTCTGGGGTGTGACCTTGGTATGATGCCGTCGCGTTCGTCATCTGTACCGTGCCGAGGTAGCTCAGTTGGCAGAGCACAGCCCTGAAAAGGCTGGTGTCGACAGTTCGATTCTGTCCCTCGGCACCACATTCCGCACCCTCTAGAATCATTTTTATTGGCATATCATAACCCGTTTGGCGGCGGCACTTGTAGGAAACTCGCAGCCCCTCACCACGTCGCATGAATCTGAGGCGGTTGAAAGAACTCGTGCGCGCTGTACGGAAACTGCTTTGAGGATTATTTCTTGAGCGCCCGGATGTAAGCCAGGACCGCTCGACTCTCATTCTCAGACAAGCGGCCTTTCCATGATGGCATATTAGGTTTGCCTTCATGGATGGTCTCCAGCAATAGCGCATCAGACTTGTTCTTAGTGGCAGGTCTCGTCAGATTGGCTGGGTCAGGGCCCAGTAACAAGTATCCGTCGCCTTTTCCCTCCGGACCATGGCAACCGGCACAATGTTTGGAAAAAATCTTTCTCCCGTTGATCTGATCAACATTCGGCTGGCTCGTCTCCTTCGGCGCTGCTATCGCGAGCTGGCTACCCACGATGACGGCTCCTACCGCAGCAACCATTTGAATGGGTACCTTCCACATAGCAAGACCGACCTTTTCTGATGAGTTATCCATCACGCCGATGAGATCTCACCAGGACGGCGCGTGAACCCTGGTTCGCCGTTTCCATAGTGCTGGTCACCCACTGTATGGGACAGCTCATCTCCCGATCGGGTCGGTGGCCATCCCGCCTGCTTTGGATCCTGTACTCGACCTTCCAGCCACCGATAGAGTACCGGCAACATAATCAACGTCAGAAGGGTTGAACTCACAAGTCCGCCGATAACGACGATCGCCAATGGCCGCTGAACCTCTGACCCAATTCCTCGTGCAAATGCGAGCGGGACAAGCCCCAACAGCGCAACCAGCGCAGTCATTAAGACCGGGCGCAATCGGAGCAACGCCCCAGATGTCACGGCTTCATCAAGACTGTGCCCATCTTCCCGCAGCTTATTCATATACGAGACAAGCACGATGCCGTTCAGCACGGCCACACCGAACAGATTGATGAATCCGATAGAGGCCGGCACGCTAAGATATTCTTTTGTCAGCCAGAGTGCCACAATCCCACCGATCAAGGCAAAGGGCAGGTTCAAGATGATCAACGTCGCTTGCCGAAGAGAGTTGAAGGTGGAATACAAGAGAAAGAAAATCAGTACGATAGTGATCGGCACGATGACTCGTAGCTTCGCCATCGCCCGCTCCATATTTTCAAATGATCCGCCCCACGTCACCCGATACCCAGTCGGCAGCGTCACGCGCTCATCAATCTTTTGTTGCGCTTCGGCTACAAGACTCCCGATGTCCCGTCCAAGGGTATTGAATCCGATCGAGACGTACCGTTGCAGCTGCTCTCGGCTGATGCGGCCAGGTCCCTCTCCCAACTGGACAGTGCCAAGATCGGCCAGGGGAATGAGTGCACCGGCCCGGTCGCTGACTTTAATATTACTGATCGTTTCGACGCTATCTCGGTACGCTTTTGGAAACCGCACGACAAGATCGAACCGTTGCTGGCCTTCATAGACACGGGTCGCAACGTCTCCCCCAATGGCTGTGGAGATGATTTCCCGCACATCGGCGACATTGATTCCATGGCGGGCAATCTTGCTGCGGTCGATATCGATGGTGAGATAAGGTTGTCCGTACAACTGCTCCACCTTGATGTCTCGTACACCTCGGACGGCTTCAAGTACTTCGGCAATCTCTTGCGCTTTATTCCGAAGGGTCTCCAGATCGTCGCCGAACAGCTTCACTGTGGCTTCCGTACGCACGCCAGAAATCAATTCATCGACTCGCTGCTGGATCGGCTGACTGATCAAAAATGTCGCCCCGGAGACCGATGTCAACCGTTCACGGAACTTCTGCATGAGCTCAGGCATGGTCCTGGCCGTCGTCCATTGATCCAATGGCTTGAGCCGAACGACGGGATCGCTCTCATTCGGTTCTTGCGGGTCGTTGCCCAGTTCCGTTCGACCGATCTTGGAGACGACCATCTCCACTTCCGGAAACTCCATGATCGCCTGCTGCATCCGTTTCTCGATTTCGATGGAGGCGGGTAGCGATACACTGGGAAGCCGAATCGTCTGTGGCGCCACCGATCCCTCGTTCAGAGTCGGGATAAATTCCGTTCCAAGTGACGGCACCAACGACAAAGCACCGATGAGAGCCCCAATGGCCATCGCCAACACAGCTACTCGATGTCCAAGCGCCCAATGAAGAGCAGGCGCATAGATCGCCTTCGCCATTCTCACAATCCACGGATCTTCCTCACTGCCATGCCTCAAGGCGAGCGAACAGAGGACCGGCGACAGCGTGAGCGAGAGGAGAAGGGATACTAGGAGCGCGATCATAATAGTATAGGCCAGCGGCTTGAACATCTTGCCTTCCATGCCGTGGAGCGACAGGAGCGGGAGAAACACCAGGATAATGATCAGAATGCCGAACACAACCGGTTGCCCGACTTCCTTCACAGCACTGGTGACAAGCTGCAACCTCGGCATTGTGGCGGCCGAATGGTGCGAGAGGTGGCGGTAGACGTTTTCCACGACGACGACCGAGCCGTCGACAATCATTCCGATCGCAATCGCGAGTCCTCCGAGCGACATCAGATTGGCAGTCAGCCCAATCTGTCCCATGACGATAAATGTGGCAAGCGGCGCCAAGACGAGCGTTCCGACAACGATGAGCGCACTACGGATATTGCCAAGAAAGAGGAATAAAACGACAACAACCAGCACAACCCCTTCCGCCAGTGATTTATAGACGGTGTTCAACGCTTCGGTAATCAGTTCAATCCGATCGTAGAACGGAACAATCCGCAATCCATTCGGCAACAGACCTTTTGAATGAATCTCCTCCACACGAGCCTTCAAGCCTTGGACGACATCCCGAGCATTCCCGCCCCTCAGCATGAGGACGATGCCGCTCACCACCTCACGGTCCCCATTCAGCACCGTGGCGCCGTGCCGAACCGCATGGTTAATCACCACTTGCGCTACATCCGAGACATAGACCGGAGTCCCTCCGGTTTCCCGCACCACGATGCGCTCGATATCTTCAATTGAGCGAATCAACCCAGTCCCCCGCACAATGTATTTTTCCGCGTGTTTCTCCAGAATATTTCCACCGGCGTTCGCATTATTCTTTGCCACGGCATCAAAGACGTCTCGGAGCGTCAAGTTATATTTTCGCAAGAGCCCAGGCTCAACCAACACCTGATACTGCTTGACGTACCCACCCATCGAGTTGACGTCGATCACCTCCGGCGTACTTTTCAGAATGGGGCGAATGACCCAGTCTTGGATCGTACGCTGCGCGATTAAGTTTTGATGTTCCGCTTCGGCATCGGCTGTAGCCCCTCGAGGCGAATCCAAGTAATACTGAAACACCTCACCCAAGCCAGTGCTGTTCGGCACCAGCATCGGTTCAGCACCGGGAGGAAGTTGTTCCTCCACTTCAAGCAATCGTTCCAACACCAATTGCCGTGCCAAGTTGATATCCATGGAGTCGTCAAACACGATCGTAATGAGCGACAGCCCTACCTTTGTCAGAGAACGCATCTCCGTGAGAGAGGGGACACCCGTGAGTTGCAACTCGATCGGATAGGTCACGAGACGCTCGACTTCCGTCGGCGAAAGACCTGGCGCCTTGGTCACGACCTGCACTAAAACACTGGTGACGTCCGGAAAGGCATCGATCGGAATTGTCCGAAAGGCATAGACCCCGCCCGCTCCGAGCAAGACCGCGCAAATAATGATGAGGAGGCGTTGACGGAGAGAAATGTCAAGGAGGCGTGAGACCATCAGACGGGTTTCTTCAACAACTCAGACTTCAAGATAAAGGCACCGTGCGTCACCACCGGCTCTCCTTCGTTCAGTCCGCTAAGAATGGACGTCAGCGTACCATTCGACTCACCGATGTGCACCTCTCGCATTTCATACTCATTCGCCCCGCGTTGCACAAAGACGAAGGTCCGGCCCTGATCTCGTTGCAACGCCGCCTCCGGCACTGCCAAGCGATCCGGCTGTGATTCGGAAAAGAGGCGAATGGTGGAGAACATTTCCGGCTTGAGCCTCCCATCTTGGTTCGGCAATTCAATCCTCAGTTGCATGGTCCGTGTGATCGGATCCAACACATCGCCGACATACGTAATCATCCCTTTGAACACCTCTTTCGGATAGGCATTGATCCGGACGTCAACCTGGGTGCCACCAGACGCATGGACGGAATGGACGAATGGAATGTCTTTTTCCGGAATGTTCGCGAGCACCCAGACCTCCGAGAGATCCGCGATCACGAACAAGTTCTCCGTTGTCTCAACGACCTCACCACGTGTCAACTTGCGCCCGATGATCCGACCGCCGAACGGCGCCACAATCGGAACGACCGAGCGGATCTTCCGGCTACGATCAAGCCGGTTAAACTCTTCCTCGTTCATGCCGAGCAACTTAAGCCGGTCATGCGATTCATTGCCCTCGGCTTGAGCGCTCAACAATTCCGCTTGACGCCGTTGCAGCTCGGCCTCACCGATCACCTGCTCCTGCAAGAGAAATTGCGCACGATTGAAGGCTTGCTCCGCAACATGGAGCTTGGCCTTGGCCTTCAGATAGGCAGACTGCGCCAGCCCCAGCTCGCTGCTGTACAAGATCGCCAGCGGCGCGTTCGCTTTCACTTCCTGCCCGAGATCAGCGTACACTTCGATCACTCGGCCACGGACCAAGGTGGTGATCTCCGCCATGTTCCGCTGATTAGGCTGCACGATCGCTGGAAAGTCTCGGTGTGTCCGGAAGTCACTGCGGACAACCGGCTGAACCTCCACCCCCACCCGTGACGATTCTTCCGCTGACAACGTGATGCGCCCTGGCGTGGAAAGAGCAGCCGGCGCTTTACTGCCCACCACATCACTCGGTGTCCCATCGCAACCTGCATCCAGTATCATCACGCTGAACAACACACTCCATAGTCCTCGATTGAGATACGACGACCGAGGTTGGATAGCATGAAACCGAGCGTTCACAACGTTCCCCCTACAGCTTGTTCCAACCTGGCCAACGAGACGGAAAGGTCATGCCGCGCCAGGGCATAGTCGAGTAAAATTTGTCGCTGGACCCGCTGAGCGTCAAGCACTTCCAAGAGACTTGAGGCCCCCTGTTGAAAACTAAACCGTGCGAGCCGCAAGGCTTCCTGTGCTTGCTTCAAGAGGCCCTTATCAAACACATCGATCAACTCGGCCGTCGTTTGGACATCTTGATAATGCTGATAGACGGCTCGCCCGAGCTCATTGCGCGTCCGAAGCAGCTCTGCCTCATCCCGACGTTTCGCTCCTAATGACGCGGCAATCTCTCCCTGACGCCGATACCACAGCGGCATCGGAATCGAGAGGCCTCCTTGAAAGGCTTCCCGGCCGATTTCACGCCAATAGCTCCCATTGACCGTGATGGTTGGTACCCGTGCCTGCCGTTCAAATTGAATCTTCCAATCCGATTGCTCGACAGACTTCAACAAGCGCTGGATCGTGGGATGTTGATCCATCATTCGAGTCATGAGACCTTCAATCTGCAACTCTCGAGGAATGTTTCTGAACTCCCCATGGACCGAATATGCCGAGCCGAGCACACCACCGGTCAAGGTATCGAGAGCAACCCGGCTGATCCGAATGAAATTGTCAGCACGAACGAGTTGTTGACGGGCCTTTAGGACTTCAACTTCTGCTTTGATGGATTCAAACTGTGGAGCTTCGCCGGATTTGACGCGTGCCTTGACGATTCGGGCCACACCTTCGACGGTATCGAGATTCTGCCGCGCCAGATCGGCACCCTGTTGAGCCAACAACAAATCATAAAATGCCACCTTCACCTGCGAGGCTAAATTCAAAAGGGTCTCCAGCATACCGACGTTGGCTGTGGCCAATCCAAGATCCGCCACCCGCTGCCGCGAGGCTCTCAAGCCCGGCCACTCGATCGGTTGTCCGACCGTCACGTTATATTCAGTCAGCGACTGAATATTCTCCGGAGGGCCCACGGTCGTGTCTCTAAGCCTCGCACGACCGCTATTGCCGGACACAGTCGGATTGGGATAAGCGCCGGCAGCCGTCTGCTGACCTTTTTGCTGTTCAATCGTACCTTCCGCGAAGGAGACCACTGGATTCTTGGTCAAAGCCAGATCGACAATTGTCTCAAGACCATACACCTGGTTCCCGGATTCCGCAGACACGGCAGTCTCGGCGAATCCGACATTCACCGCACACAGAATCATGAGAGTAAGCGCGACTGCTATTCTCGTTCCTTGTCTCAACATCCTCGACCTTCCCTCAGCTATCCTAGGCCTACTGTATCTAATTTTCAAATCGCTATGCCAACTATGGCGACCTTCCTCTCTATGCTTTGGAGTCGATCGACAATCCACTGAAGTAGAAGGCCGAGATCGCCACGGTCGCCGCCACGTTCAATGACTCGACCCCCTCGGCCAATGGAATAAAAAACCTGACCTGAGATGTCTTGATGACGTCCAATGACAGTCCCGCGCCCTCGTTGCCGACCGCGATCATGAGCCGGTTGGGTATGGTCCGTATATCTCTAATGGAGACCCTATCACCTGCCGACAAAACCGCCGAGTAGATTGCACATTCAGACGACACCACTGTCCGAAGATCCGCTGTCCGAAAGATGGGTAGTCCTATGAGCGTACCAGCTGTGGCACGGACAACCTTGGGGCTGAAATGATCGGCGGAGTCGTTGGTCAACCAGACGCCAGACAAATTCAGCGCGGCTGCGGTCCGAATTATCGCTCCGACGTTCGCCGGATCTCGTAACCGGTCTCCGTAAATCCCTAAGACTCTCGATCGTCCGAGTACTTGGCCTTCATCCCATTGTGGTTGTTGAACGACGGCCAAAATCCCTTGTGGAGTTTCCACATCGGTGACTTGCTCGAAAACGAGATCCGAACAGAGAAACTGTCGCGTCAGAAGTTCCGATCGTATCGCCCGATTAGCATCGGTTTCAACGCGGAGATAGCTGTGTGAGACAAGCAGGCTCTGTATCGCCTGCGGATGGTGAGAGATGAGATCGAGACAGTGGGCAGCCCCTTCAACAACGAAGGCTCCCTCCTTCGACCTCACTATCTTCTCACGAAGTAGTTGTCGAATCAGGAAGCCCTGCGCGCGAGTCAGGGTCTGGAGCTGCTGCGTTGCTCCCACCTAACCGTCCAATTTCGTACCTAGAGGAAAGGGAACAACGACAGGACCGTCGCTCATCGACGCCTTCGTTCAGACGCCGCTTCCGCCGCACGAATACGCTGTGCCCTCGCCTTGGCACGCTTCAGAGCCGTGAGTTTTCCCCTGGTCCGAGTCTGCTCAAACTGAAGCTGTTCAAGCTGAGACTGCAGGTGTGCCTTCTCTTGTTTATGCAGACTCGCGCATTCTGGTTTGGACAACTGTGTCCAATCCCCACTGCTCCTGGCTCGCTTGATTCGATCATCTAACGATTCTCGAAGCTGCCTGGCTCTCATCGTCATGAGTGATTTGAGCGCCTCTTGACGACGCTGCACCTCTTCCTCCTCAGCCATGATCCCGCGAATATCGGTTCCTAACATGGATCCAACCTCCTTACAGATACTCTGGAACTAGAGCGCGCATTATACCCGATCTCATAGCCAATCTGGAATGCCTTATAAGTCATTGTTTTTAAACGCTAATCAATCCGAACACTGAGCGTTTCCTTGAAGCGATTTGCTCGGTTGTGTATTATCACCCCATGCCGATTGGGCCATGCATTCAGGGTTGGAGACTCGAACGAAAGCTGTCGATCGAATCTCTCGCAGACGCGGCCGGCATTTCTCCCAGCCTTCTGGAACAGATCGAAGCGGACCAAGCGGACCCGACGACCTGTACGATCGAAGCACTCGCCTGTGCCCTCCGTGTTCCCCCGTCCTGGCTATTTGACAGCCCCAGATCCTTTGAACACCTATTCACAGACCACGATGAGGGAGAGGAACCTGACCGTAGTCAGCGTGATCCGGTGACAGATCGAATCCTGTGTGGTTCACGAGCAGACCGGTCACTCTATGTTCTCCTCACGACGCTCATGCAATCAGGCGATCCCAAATTGTTGCGGGCGGCCGAGATGAGCCTCCGGAGTCTCGTCAAACAATCACGGCAAGCTACCGTCCCCTGGCAACAACGCCCTTCGGGCCACTTCGAACCACCGAGCGACTAATCGGATTGGTCGGACAGATCAAGCCATCCCCACTCCACTCAGAATCCAAGACGACACCGACTCTCAGACCTCGGAGAGAAATCCGATAGCCGAACCAGGCGCCATATCCATTTCGTGAAACAAACTGTTCCTATGCAATCCGTATTGATACACTCCAGCCATGACAGCATTGGTTAAACCTAGACACAATCCGGCATTGAGGATTTGATGCGTGGACGCTTCATACTGATCCTGCCGCTCTTCATGGTCGGATGCAGCAGTAATCATGTCTCCTCTTCTCTCCTTTCCCTGTCCACCTCCTCACCCGCCATCAGAGAGCCGGCGATTGATCGAGTTGGTCCGGTTGTCCAAGACCTCCTCCAATCCACATCTCGTGAGGCTCACCACACCATCACCGCCTCCCATCAAACGGTGGACGCACGATCAGCCAAGTACAAGCAGCAGGCGGTTACGGACACGTTAAAAAACCCCTGGGAAGGCATGAGGCATCTGGAACGCCATGGACTCCTCGTCGCGAAACTTGCAGCTACTAGTCCGCTTGACCTTCCCGCCCTCCTCGATAGGCTCGCGACCGATATGAGTCAGCCCTCTGCACCTATGACACCGCTCCCCATCTCTACAGGCTCACATCGTCGCGACACAATGGAATTCATCCTGGAAACCTTTCACCAAGCCGCACTCCATCGGGAGCTTGCACTGGCTGGGCTTTCCGATCCGGAACGTGCCTTCCTCTTCGAGCACGGACGAACACTGGCAGAATCCTATACGCCGCAAATCTCTGTACTCTCTGACGTCACTATGCCTCAAGTCCTCGCGAACACTCGGTTTGCAGAGCTTTTGAAAGAGCGAGTGAAGTCCGAGCACCTCCTTGCCGTAGGCCAAATACTGGCACAGTTGACCAATGCCCGGTGGCTCGAACAACTGGCCGCAGCATTCTCGGAGCCGGTCTCTCCAACAGAGATTCCCCCTGGCATCACCGGCGACGTCAGATTGGTGCAGGATACATCCGAAGGGCTCATCGTCATTGGAGGCCCAGGTCCAAACAGCTATCAATTGGAGGAGCCCGTTGCGCTCATTGTTGATCTTGGCGGGGACGATTCATATCGCGGTGTCATCGGTGCATCGTACGACGTCCACTATGGAAATGCCGTGGTCATCGATCTTGCAGGCAATGACCGTTACACCGGATCTCCGTTGGGAATAGCCACAGGCCGACTCGGTGTCGGACTTCTATTCGACCAATCCGGTGACGACCGCTATGAACTTTCTCTAGGATCAGGTGGAGTGGGATTGGGCGGACTAGGCATCTTGATCGATATTAAGGGACATGACCAGTACCACGGCAACCGACTGACGCAGGGCGCAGCGATTGGAGGATTGGGACTCTTGATCGATACGGCAGGCAACGATCACTATAGGAGCCATGGGTTTGCCATCGGGTTTGGAGGGCCTCTTGGGCTCGGTGCGGTCATTGATACTGAAGGAGATGATCAGTACCAATGCGGTGACGCCATCCCCAGCGCCTACAACGCCCACGAGGCTCCGGAGTCGAAACCCGGCGATCCAGAGTTCCAATATGACTGCTTTGGCCTTGGTGCAGGCGCCGGCTCACGCGTGCTGACGGCACACCCTCAATGGGTTGACCAAAGCCTAGCCGGTGGCATGGGTCTGTTGATGGATCTAACCGGGCATGATCGATATCAAAGCGCAAACTTTTCACAAGGAATGGGATATTTTTTTGGCGCAGGAATCTTGCTCGACCTCAATGGCGAGGACGAGTATCAAGCCGCCCGCTACGGCCATGGTGCCTCCGCCCATTATGGCGTGGCACTGTTCATCGATCAGAAGGGAGATGATCGATATGGATCCACCGGGCCCTATTACAATGCGGGGGTGGCCTGGGACCATGGCATCAGTCTGACCATCGACGCGGGAACCAGTCATGACGTCTATGCCTTCGATCGTACAAGCGGTCTTGGGAAAGCTGATCACAGCGGCTGGGCAGTATTTGTGGACGAAGGCGGGCGTGACACCTATCGAGTCACGTCAGGACTTGGTGAGGCCTCGGAACGAAGCCTCGCTGGTTTCATCGATCTCACTGGTGAGGACCAGTATAGCCTCCTGTCACCATTGTCCCATTTCCGTCCCACAAACAGCTTTTTTTTCTCTCATGGACCAGGCAGTCTTTTCCAGGACCAGTAGGACATCCGTAGACTCACCATCCACATCCTCTCTGAACACCGCAGATGGGTTCCCCATCTCCACCAAACCTCCGGACCAAGCCGAGAGGAAGGGGGTTGTTTTTTCTCTTCCAGACGTGGAGAATACTGCACTCTATCACTATAAGCCTAACCATCCACATTACTTATTAGAGAGGCATAACCGTGACTCTGCGTAATCTTGTACAGTTCGTGTTGGTCGTAAGTCTCAGTGGTATTGGGAGCCAGGTCTTCGCGTACGATGCCAGTCCGAATATCGGCACCGCAGAGGGCTCCTGTGCGGATGTGATCTTTTCTGCCTTTACGCCCGCCCCATACTCCTATGAGAAGGGTAACGAGACGGCGCCAAATTCAGAGTTTTCATTCCTGGCCTCGAAGGCAACTCGTATTGACAGCCTGAAGGTCACCGTCAAGGACGAAAAAGTCCCAATCAAAATCACACCGCAAGGGAATGGATATCTGGTCAAAGGCAAACTGCCGGCCAGCGCAACGGGATCCTATGTCAGGGTCGACATTTATGCTGAGGGACTTACCCTCTGTCAGCGCGCGGACGGGTGGCTCTTAAAAGTTGGGAAGTAGTCTGACTGGGGGACGGTGGGGAGGAAGTTGCCCCGCACCGTCACTCTGGGTAGCTCTCTCTACGAACAACCTTACGGTTCCTCCTCTTCGACGGACTCGATCGCCTCCTGCAACTTCCCCACAAAGACCTCCGGCTGACTGAGAGCACTCTCCGTCAATTGAAATTCACTGACGAGCACACCGTCTTTATCGACTAGAACGAGACGATACCCCTGTTTCATGGAACACCTTTTCTTCTGAATGGGTCAGATCAAAAGGACTTCTGGCAAAGAGCCGCCGACTTAGGGTTGCATCAAAATGGAAAGCGAATGCCGAGGTGAACTTCGTTTGGAACGAGGTGCGGCCCGAACAGGCTTCTCACGCCTACAGTGGCTGGACTGGAAAGTGATGAGGCCGACGGTACGGTGTGGAGCACGCGATCACGCTCCGTGACATAGCCGCCGCCAAACCCTGCTGCGACATAGGGAACCAGCGTCAGACCACTTACCGAAATTTCTGTCGAAAGGGCCGGGGTTGTCCGCAATGCCATGCCACTCTCCCCTACCAGTGAAACGGATGGTGTCTGCCCTAATTCGACTTCTCCTGTCTTTGCAGGAGCAGATGGTCCCTCTAGACCAGCGTGCGCTGGTCCTATTGGAGTGGATCCGTGTTTCGTGGTGCCTGCATAGGAGAGCGCCCCCCACAGACTCAACGCGATCATGATGCCCACTCCGGAAGCCTCTTTGATCAAATGAACCGGCAACATAAGCTTCACCATACAATCTGCCAGACCTTCATGCAAGAGGTCGGCAAGTCACACTGCAAGACCATGATTGAGGCACCATCCCACCTGTTCATGATTACGGATCGCACCAATTGGGACAAAGATAACCCTGTCGCGAAACCTACTCTACTCCGTCTCGCAATCAGCCGATGGTGTTTCATCAGCATCCTTCGCTCCCTCTCAGACACCCGCTAAAACCGTCAACGGCCTCTTGAGTTAACTTCGTAAAACGGTCGTTCAGGGACAGGATTCATGCATCTTCTTTATTTTCTTGGCGGGAACAAGCGTCCACGATATCGTATCTGCAACAGCCTTACGGAACTGATGCAGGTCCCTCTCTATGCGTTTCTATGACATGCTGGTCGTCGGCAGTGGACCAGCAGGCCAGAAAGCGGCAGTCCAGGCGGCAAAACTCTCCAAGCGCGTGGCCATCATTGAGAAGGCCCGGCAACTTGGTGGCGCCTCGCTCAATACCGGCACGTTACCCAGCAAAACCCTCAAAGATACCATTGAGTACATCCATGGCCTACATCGGCGAGGGCTGGCCCAGTTGGGCACAGCACTCACCAGGCAACTGACCCTCCCCGACCTGATAACCCGCAAAGATCAGGTCATCGAGACCGAAGTCGTTGTGATCACTCATCAATTACAGCGCAACCATATCGACATCATTCCAGGCACAGCTGCTTTTCTCGACCCACATACCCTGAATGTGACGCGATCGGATGGATCTGTCGATCAGGTCCAGGCCTCTGCTATCGTACTGGCCACAGGCTCACGACCCCGTCGTCCCTTGGAAATTCCGTTTGACGATCTGATCATTTGCGACTCTGACTCCTTCCTCCGCACGACCATGAACCCAACCAGCATCATCGTGATCGGGGGGGGTGTCATCGGAACGGAGTACGCCTCAATGTTGGCTGCATTCGGGATCAACGTCACCCTGATCGATCGGCGGACGCAGATGTTGCGGTTCTTGGACCTGGAAATCACGCAGGTACTTGAGGCTCAGATGCAGCACAACGGGGTGACGATGCGACTCGGGCAGGAATACCTGGACATATCCGTCAACGCCAGCGGCAGCCCGACCGTCCACCTTCAAAATGGAGAGACCGTAACCGCCGACATGCTGCTTTACACGATGGGGCGGATCGGGAACACCGAAGCCCTGAATTTAGCAGCAATCGGCCTGATGACAGACCAACAGGGGCAGCTATTCGTGAACACCCATTACCAAACAGCCATTCCGCACATCTATGCCGTGGGTGATGTCATTGGGTTCCCCGCCCTTGCCGCAACCGCAATGGAACAGGGGCGACTCGCAGCCTGCCATGCGTTTCAGCTCCCCGACACGCATAAACCCAAAGTGATTCCGTACGGCATCTACAGCATTCCTGAGGTTTCGATGGTGGGCCTGAATGAAGAAGAGCTCGCCACTGCCCATGTTCCGTACGCCACCGGGAGAGCCTTTTTCCGAGAAATGGCGCGTGGCCATATCAGCGGCGATCTCCATGGGCTCTTAAAGGTGATCTTTCACCGCGAGACGCATACGTTGCTGGGCGTCCACATCATTGGAGCCGGGGCGACAGAGTTGATTCACATCGGGCAATCAGTCCTGACCTATGGCGGTACGGTCGAGTACTTTGTCCATAACGTCTTCAATTACCCCACCATGGCCGAGTGCTATCGTACCGCAGCCCTGGACGGGCTCAACCAACTGCACCACCCACCATCTCATTAGAATTCGAACCAGGGCCGGAGACAATGGTATCCCACGAGACGGAATCGCCTGAGGAGAAGTTGGCGTAATCGGCCTACAGAGGATTTACTAAAAACGTTAAAAAGACTATACTCAGCTTATACCTACCGGTCGTCATGAGCTACGTGGAGTCGTAGTCATGAAAATGATCCCGACTATCAGTTTTTCTCTTCCTGCAGTTTCCTCGTCCGTATTGTCTTGTCCACCAGCCGATTTCCTTCTGGAAATCGGCCACCACAGGAGGTATGGCCATGCCTATTCCACGCACCGTGAAGTCACGCCTTGATCGCGAACATGTCCATTACGATATCTTGGCTCACTCTCACACAAATCGCGCGCGCGCAGTTGCCGAAAGCCTTCATCTCCCGGAACACTCCATGGCCAAGGTGGTCATCGTGAAAGTACAGGAGCGATTCGTCACCATGGTTCTGCCGGCCACGACGAAGATCGATTTTCAACGCCTGCGCGGGATGTTCGGAACCCACCGCGTCCGACTTGCGACTGAGGAAGAACTCGCCCAACTCTTTCCTGACTGCGAAGTCGGGGCCATGCCGCCGCTCGGGACACTCTATGGCCTTCCCGTCTATGTCGACCAATCGCTCATAGGGGACGAAGAAATTCTCTTCGAGGGAGGAACTCACTCCGAAGCGATCCGAATGCGCTACTGGGATTTTGCGGCACTCGTGTTTCCTACCGTCGCCGAGTTCCACCGGACGCCGACACCGAGTTGCTGAGATCCGGCGATCCCGAGATCGGGCGACTCACGAGCTGAATATCCGGTTTTCTTCTCGGAAAACTGCTAGGATAGGATCGTGTCTCTCAGCACGTGCCACCTTCTTGCGAAAGGATATCTATGCAAACCAGTTCAAAGCTTATCGCAGCCTGCATCATCGCCTCGCTTATCGGCCTACCGACCCTGTCATTTGCCAAGGCGCGAGGGGGAGGTGGAGGCTTTTCGAGCGGATCGCGTGGTGGAAATTCATCAATGGGTTTCGGAAGCCGTGGATCACGAACCTATCAGGAGAACGGCGCCAAGCCCATTGAGCAATCCACCGCCCCCAGACCTTCAGCGACACCGCCACCACAGACCGCGAACAGTCCGATGGCTCAACCCACCCCGGCTACATCCCCTTCGTGGTTCCAACGCAATCCCTTGCTTGCCGGGATCGCCGGCGGGCTAGCTGGAACCTGGCTCGGCCATATGCTCTTCGGGGCGACGGAGAGCAGCGCCAAGACCACGGATGCGGAATCAGGATCAGCATCAGCACCCACATCAGGGAACTCCTTTGGGTTCATCCTCCTCCTGATGGCTCTTGGCGCAGGCGCTTTTTATTTCTTCAGACGGTCCAGGCAGACACCGGCACCGGTCTTTACCGGACTCTCACGTAGCACATCAGCCCGAGGGAGCCTCCTCGACGTTTCGGCCAACAGCACGACGAACGAGCCAGACACGAAGGCCTACAGCGTGACCACGGACGATAAGTCCACCTTCCAGCAACTCCTCACCAATATTCAATCCGCCTGGAGCTCACACGATTTGGCAGGGCTACAGCAGCGTGTGACGTCTGAAATGTTCAGCTATTTCAGCGAGGCACTGGCCGAGGATAATCGTCAAGGGGTCCGGAACCATGTGGAAGACGTCGTGTTACTCAAGGGAGACGTCCGCGAAGCCTGGTCGGAAGACACGACCGACTATGCCACGGTGGACCTCCGCTGGAATGCCCGTGACTACACCGTCTCCACAACAATCCCACGTGGAGAACCCGGCTATCTGGTTGAAGGGAGTGAAGACCGCGCGACGGAATCCGTCGAAGTCTGGACCTTCATGCGTGTGCGTAATGGCCAGTGGCTCTTGTCGGCCATTCAGCAGCAATAATCCGCTCAAGAAGGCGGCTGACTCGATGAGTCAGCCGCCGATCCACTTCCAGAGACACGGTGTCAGGACATAGGCTGCGGCAGAAACCAACACCCCGATCACCACACCCAGCAGCCCCGCCACATAGAGTCCCGCAAACGGCGCCGCCAACACGACTAAGAGCATGAACAAGGCGATCGAGGGATGGGCTTCATAAAACGCCCGGCGGGATTCGGCTGAAAACAGATTGGGACCTCCGGCGTTTGAACGGTCAACCATACACTCCTCACCCACTGTTTACTGATGGGATTTATGTACCGGGGA
>WBZP01000535.1_pt1 | contig 48755 bp, 52 predicted proteins | sample 5204301 | NCBI WGS metagenome assembly WBZP01 (sample SAMN12412401, study PRJNA552823) | activated sludge metagenome | isolation source: activated sludge from nitrification reactor of wastewater treatment plant... | place: USA: Pennsylvania | collected 2017
CACCCGATATCTCCCTGTGGTATGTGCCGCCAGTATATTTCAGAATATGAAGAGCGGATGAATCATCCTATCAGGCTTATATTAAGCGGCATGAAAGGGAAAGTGATCATCCTGGAAAAAGCCAGCCAGTTATTGCCTTTATCATTTGGCAGCGAAGACCTGAAATGAGCTCTTGTTTGATGTTGAAAGGTTTTTTAAAGACTGCAGGTATGGGCATCCAGCCAACAATGCCATTTCCCATATTATTCACTAACAGGCCCAGGCGCTGCCATGTATCCGTGAAATAAACTGACAAATCAAACCTATTTAAATGAAAGCGGTGCAATTCAGAATAGCCAGGCCAACCCGTCAACTGGATGCCATTTCAAAATTTTACACCGAAGGACTTGGCCTTACCATCATAGGGGAATTTAAAAACCACCAGGGATATGACGGAATCATGATCGGGCTTCCGGATAGCAGGCATCATCTTGAATTTACCCAATCTGTACATGATACTGAAACAATGAAACCAACCAAAGAGAACCTGTTGGTATTTTACTATGATAATACTGCTGATTATACAGAGGCGAATAACCGGCTTCAACAATTGAATTTCTTTCCGGTAAAACCAGCAAACCCTTATTGGGAAGGTAAAAGCGAAACATATGAGGATCCTGATAAATGGCGAATCGTAATATTCAATGGAATATTCAAATAAACATTCCGGTTAAGCTGGTTTATTTACCATATAAAGTATGTTCTCATTTCCCATACCTGATCCTGTAAATGACACCGGCATAATCATCACTTACCAACAGCGACCCATCCGGCATTTCCTGCACATCAACCGGCCTTCCCAGCACTTTTCCCCCGGGTTGCAACCATCCTTCGGCGAATGGAGCATATGACAATACTTTCCCGGATGAATCAAGAGTAACTAACGTTAATCGGTATCCGATTGGTTGGCTGCGGTTCCAGCTTCCATGTTCTGCAATAAAAACCTGGTTCCTGTATGATGCAGGAAACGAATTACCCTTGTAAAAACGCATACCCAATGAAGCAACATGCGGCCCCAGTTTCTGTACCGGTGGGGTGTAGTCGCTGCAGTTCTTTCCACGGCCAAACCTGGGGTCGGGTGTATCTCCCTGGTGGCAATACGGGAAACCGAAATGCATACCTGCAGCTGGGGCATGATTCAATTCATCAGCCGGCAGGTCGTTGCCCAGGTTATCCCTGCCATTGTCGGTAAACCATAGTTGGCCGGTAACCGGGTGCCAGTCGAAGCCCACCGTGTTCCGTACGCCTTTGGCATATACTTCCATACCGCTTCCATCTGCATTCAATCGGGTAATGGATGCATATACCGGGTTCTCCTTTTCACAAACATTACAGGGAGCACCAACAGGTACATACAATTTCCCGTCCGGCCCAAACGCAATGAACTTCCAGCCATGGTGTTCATCCGAAGGATATGCGCTATACAATAATGAAGGCCTTGGTGGATCAGCCAGCCTTTTTTCTATTTGTTCCATCTTATATATGGAACTGATGGTTGCTATATACAGGTTACCATCCCTGAATGCCACGCCATTAGGCGAATTCAATCCGCTGGCAATGGTATAAACCTTATCGGCTTTACCATCCCTGTTATCATCCGTAACGGCATATACTTTATCAGATCCCCGGGTGCCAACATACAATACACCGGAAGGGGATAATGTCATGCTTCTTGCATTGGGAACTTCGGCATATACACTGATGGAAAAACCGGCGGGTAATTTGATCTTGTCAAGTTCATATTTACCGGATATAAAACCAGTATCCGAATCCACTTGCAGCTTCGGTTGGGTGTTACCGGTACAGGAAGCAAACACGGCATTCATACATAATAAAAGTATTCCTGCAATGATGTTTGTGGCCGTTTGTAATAATTTCATAGTTACTTACTTTATTGCTGTTCAAGTTCAGTTAAAAAAGTGTTTGAACCCCGTTGGCATGTTTTGCTTCATGATTTAGCAGCCATTGTTTCCTGGAAAGCCCGCCGGCATAACCCACCAGGCTGCCGTTGCTGCCTATAATCCGGTGGCAGGGGATGATGATCGCTACCGGGTTTTTGCCATTGGCTGTTCCTACAGCCCTTATTGATTTTATATTGCCTACCTGTTTACTAAGTGCCAGGTATGAAGCGGTTTTCCCATAAGGCACCAGCTGTAACTTTTCCCAAACCAACTGCTGGAAAGCTGTTCCTTCCGGTGCCAGTTTACAGTTGAATGAAAATAATTCTCCGGCAAAATACTTGTCAAGCTGATCAATACATTCCCGCAAAACAGGCGGAATCCTTTTCATATGCTGCTTTGAAGCCATGGAAACATACTCATCCATAAAGCTGATTTCACTGATGGCATCGCCGTTGTTTTTTATCCGTAAACATCCGGCCGGGCTGATATAATAAAAACAATTATCTTCCATAAAGGTTGCCATAAAATTACAAATAGTTCCTGTCAGTATGTTTATCTTTGTTTAATCTATGACCAACTCCCGCCAAAACGATGCTGTTTTTTTTGAGAAGGCGATGGCTGCTGTAGCCGACCCATACCGCATGAGTATTATCAGGGAAATACAGAGCAAAGGGTCTATCCGCTGCTGCGATATCGTAACGTTAACAGGCCTTTCTCAACCAACCTGTTCGCATCATATCCGGTTACTTTCTGAGAGTGAACTGATAGACTGCCGGAAAGAGGGCAGGAATAATTTCTTTACACTAAACAAGGGTAATTTCAGGAAACTGGGCAATTACCTGGAACAGTTTTCAAACGGTTAACCCACTTTATCTCCGTTATTTACCGACTGGTCAGGTTGTAACAAAACCACCTCCTTATTTTCATTATAAACGCCCAGCACCAGGCATTCGCTGAAAAAATTCCCGATCTGCTTCACCGGGAAATTGATGACGGCAATTACCTGCCTGCCAACCAGTGATGCAGGACTGTAAAGTGCGGTTATCTGTGCTGAGGATCGTTTGATACCTTCGGGACCAAAATCGATCGTGAGCTGATAAGCCGGTTTCCTGGCACCGGTAAGTTCCGCTGCCGCAAGTATGGTACCGGCCCGGATATCTATTTTTTCAAAATCATCCCAGGTGATCATAGTAATAATTTACATGTTGCCCCATCATGAAATGGCAGTTATGGATAACGGTTATTAAGAAACGAAAAAGACTTTTACCACCGGTGTTTGTGAAAAGGTGTTAGAAAGGCACCGCCACTTCAGGACTCGTCCAACATACCAGCAAGGGCCAGCAATTCATCCATCTTATACCGGTTCCTATCATTATCATAGCATTTGGCCAGTTCTTCCAGCAGGAACTGGATGATGCGCCTGTTGCTTAAGGGCCGGAAATAGGATGTTACCGGTGGTACGGCTAATTTTTTGAAATAATTCTCAATATCCTTGTGCGAGTACATCTGGCCATTCAACGGGTCAATATAAAAACTGATTTTTTCAGATGAGTGCCCTACAGGGTTCAGCATATCGTACTGGTCGTCAAAATAACCGAGGATGAACTGGCGGGGGATATTGATGGCCCGCACCGGAATATCAAGCAATTCGCATAAGGCTATAATGATGATGCCATTGCTGAGTGCATTCCCTTTTTTGGTTTCCAGCGTCTTATTGATGAGGAAAGGGTCGGGGCTTTCATAACTGATTTCAACGCCTTTCTGTTTGAAATAATTGTAAAATATGCTGTTAAGCACGTTTATTTTTTCAATAGGCGTGAGGTAGTTATTCAGTTCGAGCCACATGTTGCGCCTCAGTTTTTCAATTTCCTGGCGGGTTTGCGCCGGCTGCATATCGGGGTAATGGTATTTACTAACCAGGATAGCGCCTTCCAGCAGGTTTGCACCCGACTCTTTCCAGGCTGTAAATTCATCGGTAAGGTCCCTCAGGTGCAGGCGGTGAATGAGCAACTCAATCCTTTCCTGTGTATCCTCATTACTAACGCTTTCCCATAAATGCTCCAGGTTGGGTATGATGTCTTTGCCGAAGGAAATGATCTTATTACTCACGGTGTTGTATACATCTTCATCCGGGTCGTCTATCAGATGCAGCAATGCCTTTATTTCCTTGTTTTCTTTCAAATGGTTCCGTTTATGTTGAATGATGGTTAAAATTCGCAAAGAAGCGGTTAATGCGGGTTCATTAATTTTCCACAGGGGTTATTAACTTTTTACGTGTTGTTATTATATATTCCAATATTACTTGCATTTTATTTATAATTAGATTTTTTACTTTTTTGCTTGCCCAAAAAAGTAACCAAAAAAGGCACCCGCAATCGATTACAGCCCGATTGCGGGGAGGAGCTTTAAACGAATTATGAAATATTCACAAGAATTAAATATTCTAAAAACACAACTTGTCAACTTTTTGCCAGGTGGCCGAGATCGGCGTCAAAACTCAGGTATTGTGCCAATAATTTATCAAATTGGGCTTTTTCAGCAGCGTCAAAAACACGCTTTGGAATAATGATCCCCTGCAATGAACTGGTGAACAGCATATAACAGGCCGCATTCTCCTCTTTCCTGATAAATGCGGCCCATGCATACCGTATTTCTTTCAGGTTGTCTTTCAGGATGATGCCAGATTCGTTTGCCAACAATTGTGTTTCCTGGAATATGGAACTGTTTCCCGGATCATCAGCTATTTTCTTTCCCTGTTTCAGGATGACGGAACGGAGGCCGAAGAGCGACAGAAGTGCCGTGATAAGTAGGGCAGCCATTATTAAGAGTACGAAACGGCTGCTCCTGTCAAGTATGCCTGTATAATAGAATGCGAAGAGGAACAGCCCGATGGGCACTAACTGTTTAGCATAATGGAGTAAACGCTTTTTTCTGTTCCCGGGTGCGTCCCATAAAACGTAAGTATAATAGTTCACATACTCTTCCTTCAGCAAGGTATATTTCAGTGAAAGCATCTTTATCTATAATCAGGTTTTTTTACGGGCTGCCGCTTTTTTAGGAGCGGCCTTTTTTACGGCCGCCTTTCTGGTCGCTGTTTTCTTATCAAACGCCCTCGGTTCCTGTGCCAGTATCATTTTCTTCACTTCTTCCAGTTCAATTACAGCGAGTTCTTCGGCAGTATATTTTCCATTAGGCCCTGCCGTTAGTTTCAGCATCTTCTTACCGAAGCGGATAAATGGCCCCCAGCGTCCGTTTTCAATAGCTATCTTTTCTTCGGGCCATTGCCTGATAAACCGGTTGGCTTCCTTTTCCACTTTTTTTGCAATCAGTTCATCACAATCCTTTTGTGTAAGCGATTCAAAATGGTAAGCCCTGGGAACATTGATGAACATATCGTTCCATTTTATGAACGGGCCAAAGCGGCCTTTTCCCTTCGTTACCGGTTTACCATCATAATATCCTATGGGTGCGTCTTCCACCTGCTTGGCTGTAATGATCTCCACTGCACGTTTCAGGTCAACATCCGATAATTCTTCGCCCCTGGGTATGGAAATGAACTGCTCCCCGAATTTTACATATGGACCAAACCTGCCGATATTTACGGATACTTCCAAACCTTCATGTTCACCCAGCTGCATCGGAAGTTTAAAGAGTTCCATCGCTTCCTCTTTGGAAATGGTTTCAATACTTTGGGTGGCTTTCAGTTTGGCAAACCTTGGTTTTTCCTCATCGCCCTGGGAACCTATCTGAACCATCGGCCCATAACGGCCCATCCTGGCTATTACGGGCTTGCCTGTAGCTTCGTCTACTCCCAGCATCCTTTCACCAACAGCCCTTTCTGCCGTTTCCAGGGTGTGTTCCACACCGGCATGAAACGGTTCGTAAAAATCTTTCACCATCCTGTTCCACACAATCTTGCCATCAGCTATTTCATCAAATTCCTTTTCAATATTGGCGGTAAAGGAATAATCCATCACTTTGGTAAAATGCTGGTTAAGGAAATCGGTAACTACCAGCCCAAGGTCGGTAGGGAAGAGCTTCGATTTCTCCGCACCGGTATTTTCAACTTCTGTGAGCTTCTGGATCCTGTTATCTGACAGTTTCAATACCCTGAATGAGCGCTTAACCGCTTCCTTGTCTTTCTTCTCTACATAGTTCCTTTTAATGATAGTAGATATCGTTGGGGCATAGGTGCTGGGCCTTCCGATACCCAGCTCTTCCAGCTTCTTAACCAATGAGGCTTCCGTATAACGGGCCGGGTGCCTGGTAAATCTTTCCGTAGCGGTCATTTGCCGGAATTCAAGTTCCTGGTTAACCTGCAGGTTAGGCAGGCGGCTTTCGTCTTCATTGTCTGATTCGTCTTCGTCTGTGCTTTCCATATATACCTTCAGGAAGCCATCAAACTTTATCACTTCGCCGCTGGCAGTAAGTTCTTCATTATTCGTGCTGATGCCGATGCTGGCGATTGTTTTCTCCAGTTCCGCATCACTCATCTGGCTGGCAATGGTGCGTTTCCAGATGAGTTCATACAACCTGTTCAGCTCCGGGTCGCTCACCGAACTGTTTTCCATATAAGTTGGCCTGATGGCTTCGTGAGCCTCCTGGGCGCTTTCATTCTTGTTTTTGTATTTGCGAACCTGCAGGTACCTGTTACCGTAATTCCTGTTGATGGCCTCTTTGATACCGTCCATGGCCGTTTCACCCAGGTTCACACTGTCGGTACGCATATAGGTAATCTTACCGCTTTCGTATAAGCGCTGGGCCAGTAACATGGTTTTACTTACGCCATAACCCAGTTTACGGCTGGCTTCCTGCTGCAGGGTTGAAGTGGTAAAAGGGGCGGCCGGCGTACGTTTGCCAGGTTTAACCTGGATGTCCTTAACTGTATAATTGGCTCCAATACAGCTTTGCAGAAAAGCTTCGGCGGCTTCAGATTCAGTATACCTGCCGCCTTCCGCCTTAAACGAAACTGTTTTATTATTTAGGTCAGTTGCCGCCAGGATAGCTTCCACTTTAAATGTACCAACAGCATTAAACTGGTTAATCTCCCTTTCTTTTTCGGCTATCAGTTTTACTGCCACACTTTGCACCCTTCCTGCACTCAAGCCGCCCTGCTGGCCAATTTTGCGCCAAAGTACCGGGCTTAATTCAAAACCCACGATCCTGTCGAGCACGCGCCTTGCCTGCTGGGCATTTACAAGGTCCATATTAATGGTACGCGGGTTTTTTACCGCTTTTTCTATAGCAGGTTTGGTGATTTCGTGAAAAACGATGCGCTTGGTGGTTTTTGGGTCCAGGTTAAGCACTTCCGCCAGGTGCCAGCTGATGCTTTCCCCTTCGCGGTCCTCATCCGATGCCAGCCATACTTCTGAAGCTTTTTTGGCAATACTCCGTAAATCCTTCACTACTTTTTCCTTTTCGGCAGGTACGATATATTTAGGTGTGAAATCTTTCTGTATATCGATACCCATATCATTCTTTTCCAGGTCACGGATATGGCCATAGCAACTCTTCACCTCAAAATCTTTTCCCAGGATCGCTTCAATCGTTTTGGCCTTGGCAGGCGACTCCACAATAAGTAAATTTTTTGCCATAATCTGTTTTAAGTTTTCCTTCACTTACCATTAACCAGTGCAGGTAATAGCCATTTTCCCATAAAATCAGCTTTTTTACCCGGCATTTCCAAACGGATTAACTCCGGTTTCAGGGGTTCGTACATTGCAATATTAGTTCAAAATTGAAAAATCAGCATTTTTTAAGTTTTAAAAACTGGAAGGCTGGGGATTTTTACAGGAATTTTACAATTTCACCAAGCACTTCATCATTGCGGTAAATTTTACGGTGTCCAAGGCCTTTGGTAATGATGAACCTGATATTGGCATGGTTATCGGCTTTAACTGCTAATGCATCTTTCAATGGCGTTATATCATCATCTTCATCGTGAATCCATAATACGGAAGCCTGTATATGATGCATGGCCCTGCGTATGGAGAACCAGGATGTTTCCCGGCCGCTTTTTTCAAAAATGATATTATCAAATTCCTGCCTTAGCGTTTTGCTGCTGATTCCCAGCATCCTGAATGCGCCGTCAACTGCCGAAACCGTTTCTGTTGCAGGTGCAATCAGTACCAGTTTTGTATTGGCATCGTGCGGAAACTGTTCCAGGAGCAGGCTGATAGCAATACCGCCAAATGAATGACAGATGAAGGCATCTACCGGACCATACAGATGAATCACCTGTTTTATCATGGCTCCGTATTCAAGGGCGTTTACGGTTTTTCCGTTGCTTTCACCATGCGCCGGGGCATCAAAGGCCAGTACTTCATATCCTTTATTTTCCAATGGTTCTACATATTTGAAAAAATTATAGGAAGATGAGGAAAACCCATGCAATAAAAGTACTTTTTTCTGTTTGGGATGGTTAAATCTGAATCCGCTGATGGTATGGCCGTTTAATGAAAAAGATAACTTTTCCGCATGCGATGGTAACGGCTTCCCTTTATACGATGATTTCATCATGGGCGTGCTGAACAACCTGAATGCCAGTTTGGCCGCTTCTTTTTTATTGAAAATGTTCAGCAGGTGAATTTTAGTACGGAAAAAAGCGATTGCCAACTTTTGTTGTATATTCATTATATCAAAGTTACACCTTATGAATATTGTATTGATAGGTTCCGGAAATGTTGCCACGGTGCTTGGCAGGTTAATCAAGCAAAACGGCCATCATATTAACCAGGTGGTAAGCAGGAATTCCGAACATGCCAGGATGCTGGCCGAAGAGCTGCAAGCAGCCTACACAGATTATCATGGCCAGTTGGATAAATCTGCCGACCTGTTCATCATTGCGGTTTCCGACATGGCCATTCATGAATGCGTACAGCATTTTAACACACATGATAAACTGGTTGTTCATACGGCAGGCTCGGTGTCTAAAGACGTTTTAAAGAATACTTCCTATAATTACGGTATCCTGTATCCGCTGCAAAGCCTGCGTAAAGAAATGGAAGAAATACCTGAGATGCCGTTTTTAGTGGACGGCAATAATGATTGGGTTATTGGCTGCATGTGCGATTTTGCAAAAACACTTTCGCCGCAGGTGCAGGTAATACATGATGAAGACAGGCTTAAACTACATACGGCTGCTGTAATAGTAAGCAACTTCACCAATCACTTGTATACCATCGCAGAAGATTTCTGTTCCAGGGAGCATATTGATTTCAACCTGCTAAAACCATTGATCATGGAAACCGCCCACCGTATCAGGCATCATTCGCCTGGACAGGTTCAAACCGGTCCGGCCGTTAGGAAAGACATTCATACATTAGACAAACACCTGAGGATACTGGCAAACCATCCGAAACTACGCACAACATACCTTCGGTTAACCGACAGCATCATGAACCCTTAAGTATATTTATATTATGCTTAATGATGAGGGAATACGATATCAGTCTGTACTTTATACGGATCTGCCGCTTTACCTTCGCTGTCTATCGGTTCTCCAACATAAATTTCATACGGTGCGCCGGCTGCTTTTTTCCGGTGGTCTTTAAGCCATTCCCGCAACGCGCCATATCCTTCATAGGTTAGTTCGTATGGCCCGTAAAAGTGCGCTACCACGGCACTATCGCCCCCAATTTGTTTTACCAGCACATTTTTAGGAAGTTTTGATGGCTTTTTATTTACAGGAATGCCGGCTTCAAAATAAAAAGGTGCACTGCTGTTTTTAAACCAGGCCATGCGTGAACCGGTTTTAGTTAGATTGTTTTTCTTAATAATATCGGCCAACACTTTATTGTAAATTTTATCCAGTTTAATCCCGATCCTTTCACTGCTCCCGGCACTGTCTTTCATACACAAAACAATCTGCTTAACAGCAACCGTATCTGTAATATTTATGATGGGTGGTTTTTTGGCAATTTTACTTTCAGTATGAGACGTATCAACCTTATAGATGATCTTCTCCGGCGTAACCTTCTTTTTAGCATCATCAGCCTGGCATCCTGCTGCAAATTGAATCACAATAAAATAAAAGGCAATATATATTTTATTCATAGAGAAAAGTATTTTCAGGTATACAGCAATCGCACCTGTCTGTAAAGCCCCGGCAAGATAATGTTTTGAAACAAATATCACATTATCGTGCCAAAAATCAACCTGGCATTCATAAAATAGCTTTTTAACCTGCAAATTGGCAAGCAAACGGGGAAATATGATAAATATTCTACATCTTCTTACTGTTAGCGGTTATTCAGTTATACTAAAATCCACTTTAATAATTACCAGAAATTCAGATTTTCCCCAATTAGTAATTTCTTGTAGGTTTGCAAACCGAAATTTGCAGGTATGTATAAAATAACGTTCAGGTTTGAACAGAAAGGGCTGGAGCCGGTTATCCTGGAAAATATTGAAGCTAACCAGTCGATATTGGAAGTGGCGCTAAAAAATGATATTGAACTGCACCATAATTGCGGAGGAGTATGCGCCTGCAGTACCTGCCATTTATATGTTAACAGCGGTGGTGATTTTTTGGAGGAACTGAGCGATAAAGAAGAAGATTTCATTGACCGGGCTGTAAATCCAAGACTGAATTCGAGGCTGGGATGCCAGTGCCTCTTGCTGGATGGGGAAGGTGAGGTTGACATAACTTTACCGGACCAGACTCAATTTTTGGGGGAGTAGGGGGATTGGGAGATGAATTGATTTGGAGATGTATCAATTTGGAGATTTGGAGATGAATTGATTTGAAGATGAATCAATTTGGAGATTTGGAGATGAATTGATTTGGAGGTGAGGCGATTGGGAGATTAAATTTTTTACGGGTTATTAGTCAATCATCATATTTTTTAATTTCCAAATCAACTATTTACTAAATTAACTAATTACCAAATCAAACAATTTGCAAATCAAATAATTAACTATCATGAGTTTTGAATTACCCATTTACTGGAACGATTATGAAGATATTGCTATGAAACTCTATGAAAAGTTTGGAGATGATTTTACAGAAGCAAAAATTTATCGTATTCGTTTTACCGATCTGCATAAATGGGTATTGGAACTTCCCGGATTTGCAGGTAAGCCGGAAGACAGCAATGAAGGTCATCTTGAAATGATACAAAGCAGTTGGGTGTATGAGTGGAGGGATGGGCAGAAGTAGTTTGAGGTTTGAGGTTTGAGGTTTGTGGTTTATAGTTTATAGTTTTCTAGTTAAAATCAACCTGTTTAATGAATATCCTGGCTAATTTCAGGGAAATAAAAGCATTTGTGCTGGATGTGGATGGTGTGCTGACTGATGGCATGCTATTGCTGTTAGACGATGGCCAGATGTGCCGCAGGATGAACATCAAAGATGGTTATGCCATCCAACTGGCGGTAAAAAAAGGGTATCATGTATTGGTGATATCGGGTGGCAGCTCAGATGCGGTGAAACTGCGCCTGCAAAAGCTGGGTGTGTCAGCGATACATATGCAGGTTACTGACAAACAGCAACTGTTAAAAAGATATGTCGCTTCAAACGGGCTTGCCTGGAACGAGGTGTTATATATGGGTGATGATATTCCTGACCTTGCCCCCATGAAACTGGCTGGTTTACCCTGTTGCCCTGCAGATGCGGTTGCGGAAATCAGGGAATTGTCAGCTTATATTTCCCCTGTAAACGGAGGCTATGGTTGCGTAAGGGACGTGATAGAAAAGGTACTAAAACTGAACGGGCATTGGGAACACAATAGCGAAGTTGCTTCCAGGTAACCTGTCCTGCATCGAAATAACGGTAACGGGTAACTTCTTTTATAAAAGCCATCTAAAAAATACATGAAACTGGTTATTGCATTTTTACGGCTTATCAGGTGGCCCAATCTTGTCTTTATTGCCATTACCCAATGGCTTTTTTATTTTTTCGTGGTTGAATCGCTGCAAACTGAAAACGCTTCCCAACATATTTCCGCAACATCCGGTAACCTGCTTTTTTATTTACTGATACTTGCTTCCGTACTCATCGCTGCTGCAGGATATATCATCAATGATTACTTCGACCTTAATATTGACGCCATCAACAAACCTGGCAAAGTGGTGGTAGACCGCACAGTTAAAAGACGCTGGGCCATTGCCTGGCACCTGGTATTTTCCTTCACGGGCATCTTACTCAGCCTGTACGTCAGTTACAAGACAGGGAACTGGACGATTGTTGCTGCAAACAGCATATGTGTCATTCTCCTCTGGACATATTCAACCACCTTCAAGAAAAAGCTGTTGTCGGGTAATATTATCATTTCCGGACTCACCGCATGGGTGATAGTGGTGGTTTATTTTTTTGCCGGTGCAGCCCTCATCAATTACAATGGCTGGCATGAGGGCAATTATGCCTTCGACATACGTAAATTATATAAGTTCACCTTTTTATATGGCGGATTCGCTTTCATGGTATCACTGATCAGGGAAGTGGTTAAAGACCTGGAAGACATGCAGGGAGATGCCAAATATCATTGCAAAACAATGCCGATCGTATGGGGTGTTCCTGCCAGCAAGGTTTTTGCGGGTGTTTGGCTGGTGGTTTGTACTGCATCCCTTGCCATCATCCAGTTATATATGTGGCAGTCGGGCTGGTGGCTGAGCGTTATATATTGCATTGTTCTGATTATCCTTCCCTTACTGTATATCCTGAAGACGCTGTACCCGGCTACAACGCCCGCTGATTATCACCGCATCAGCGGCATCATAAAAATAGTAATGCTTACCGGGATACTTTCCATGCTCTTTTTTAAATTTTATTCCTGACATAACACATGCTATACAAAAACAAGATCATACTGGCATCTCAATCACCACGCCGCAAACAACTGCTTGAATGGGCAGAAATAACATTCAGCATCATCGTTTCTGAAACAGATGAAACATTTCCGCCCGGCTTTTCATTTGAGGAAGCGGCCATTCATATTGCGAAGAATAAAGCACTGGCTGTTGAAAAGCGTAACACGGAAGGTTTGCCGGTGCTTGCTGCAGATACAATCGTAGTATGTGAGGGTGAAATTTTAGGAAAACCTGCTGACAGGGAAGATGCTATCAGGATGCTGAAAAAACTGTCGGGCAGGATGCACCAGGTTATTACAGGAGTTGCCATCATATCCGGCAACAGGGAAATTACGTTTGCAGACAGCACATCTGTACATTTTCATTCACTTTCCGATGAGCAGGTTTCATATTATGTTGATCAATACCAACCATACGACAAAGCCGGTGCATATGCTATCCAGGAATGGATAGGCGTTACCGGTATCAAATCCATCAATGGCGATTTCTATAATGTAATGGGCCTGCCGGTTAGCAGGGTGATCCATGAACTGAACCAACTGGCAGGGTGATGTAAAACACGCCAATTTGATGGTAAATTCTCTTTTAACCATGTTGTTTTACTTCCCGTTTACTTAAGCCGGCAGTATAATTTGTAACCGATTCGAAAAAGCAAACAAGCATGACCGAACGGTTGTTACAATTCATCTGGCAATTAAGGTATTACAATAATATAGGGCTTGCCTGTACAAACGGCCAGCTAATACAGGTTATCCATCCAGGCACACACAATACCAACCAGGGGCCAGATTTCTTAAACGCCAAAATAAAGGTAGGGTTAACATTATGGGCCGGGCATGTGGAACTGCATATTAAATCCGGCGACTGGATAAAACACCGTCATAGCAACGACAGTAATTATAAAAATGTAATACTGCATGTGGTTTGGATACACGATACCGACATTAACCTTGGATTTCCCACCGTAGAACTGCAACATGCCGTTCCCAAATTGCTGCTTTACAAATATGATCGACTGATGAAGGGCAACCGCCTCATACCTTGTGCAGATCATCCTGCTGGCGCTGTAAATGAAGCCAGCATGATTTCCTGGAAAACAAGGCTGCTTGCAGAAAGATTGCAGGCCAAATCCTGCCATATCAACAACCTGTTGAAAAAAAATAACATGCATTGGGAAGAAACCTGCTGGTGGTTACTGGCCCGGAATTTCGGGAGCACGGTTAACAGCGATTCGTTTGAAAAAATTGCGATGAGTATCCCTTATAACCTGCTCTTACGGCATCAAAACAACCAGGTTCAACTGGAAGCTTTGTTGCTGGGACAGGCTGGTTTACTGGATGGAACTTACAGTAATGATTACCCGAAAATGCTGCAGCAGGAATTCAGGTTCCTCCAACACAAATATAAACTGCTTAACCCGCATACCGCTTTATTGTTATTACGCATGAGGCCGGCCAATTTCCCTGCCATACGGCTCTCGCAACTCGCAAGCCTCCTGCATGGCCACAAACAGCTTTTTTCAACTTTCCTGGAAGCTGAATCAATTGATACAATTGAGAAAATGCTCATGGTATCCGCCTCCGGCTACTGGCAAACACATTATGTATTTGATGAACCAGGCCATTTTAAACAAAAAAAAACCGGAAAGCAAATGGCCCATAATATCATTATCAATACAGTTATACCGCTGCTGTATACCTATGGCCAGGTAAAAAACAATGAATGGCTTACAGGCAAAATCATGCAATGGCTTGCCGGGTTGCCTGCGGAGAATAACAGTATTGTAAGGGAATTTGAGAAAATTGGCATTGCCAGCAGGTCGGCTTACGATTCACAGGCACTGCTGCAGTTAAGGCAACAATACTGTAACCAAAATCGCTGCCTGCAATGTACCATCGGAAATGCGATACTTAAAGGGTAATGCCATCGTTTTCTGGCAATAAAAAAAGATTGGTTCCTGTAAAGCCGGTATCCTGCAATCTTACCAACGGTAATCAATATCAACCTGTATATCGGGGTGGATGCTTTTCATAACCGGGCAGTTATCACCTATCTTTTGGAGGATGAGCCTGTCTTTTTCCGGCAAGGCCAGGTTGTTCGGGAATTGTATTACCACCTCAATCTTACCAATTCGCCTGGGGTCGCTCAGCATATGTTTGGTAACTGCAATATTGGTTCCCGCCAGGTTTATCTGCATATCGTTTGCACGTATACCGATTGTAGTGATCATACATGTTCCCAATGCCACACAAACCGTATCGGTAGGACTGAAACGTTCGCCCTTACCCCGGTTGTCGGTTGGGGCATCGGTTTCAATCATGGTGCCGCTTTGCAGGTGTATACATTCGCAGCGCAGGTCGCCTTTATAGAGGATGGAAGCTGTCATATGAGCTAAATTTTTAATTGCGGACTAGTGATGCAGCAGTTATGCCCGTATTTGGATCAAACTTAATGAACATCACCGTATTTTTGCATAAATTTACTCAAGTAAACAAACTACATGAAGAAATTATTCATTATTGTACTGGGGTTGTTGATGTTTCTGCCGGTAATAGCCCAGGAAACTGCGAAAAGTTCCCGGAAAGAACAACGCCGCCAGCGCATCAATGCCATTATTAAACAGGAAGAAGAAGGTGTGATTAAATATAAGAAACACACCACATTCGGGGCCAAGCTTACCAGTGACGGTTATGGTGGTTTTTTTGAAATAGGCCGGGCGCAATCGGTTAAAAGCGGCTTGCTTTTCCAGTTGGAAATTACAGAGCGGAAACACCCTAAAGACGAAAAACAGCAGGTAAATTTTTCAACCACCGCACCTATCATTTATGGGAAGATCAATTTCTTTTACCCGGTTAAATTAGGTGTACAAAAACAGTTCCTATTTGGAAACAAGGGAAACAAGAACGGGGTAAGCATTACCGGAAATGTTGGCGGTGGCTTCATAGCAGGCCTGTTAAGGCCTTACATGGTGGAAGTGAATAAGAACGGGCAACGCACATTCGTTCAATACAATTCACCGGACAGTACGGATTATTTTTTAGAACCCTCCACATTTATCGGCGGCCCAAACCTTGGCACGGGCTGGAAATACCTGAAAGTAACGCCCGGGTTTTATGCTAAACCTGCCATCAGGTTCGATTATGGCAAATACAACGAAGTGGTTTCAGCACTGGAAGTTGGTTTAATCGGTGAATTCTATACAAAGAAAATACAGCAGGTAATAAACGTTAAACAGAAGCAGTATTTCTTATCAGCATACATTGCTATCCTGTTTGGAAGAAGGAAATAAATAAACAGGTTTTAACTCATCCGCACAAATATTTTTACATGGCTTGTGATACGGTATCAACTGAACAAAGATCAAAAAAACCGGATTGGCTTAGGGTAAAACTGCCCATTGGAGAGGAATATAGACATGTAAGGAACCTGGTTGACCAGCATAAACTTCACACCATATGTGAAAGCGGCAATTGCCCCAATATGGGAGAATGCTGGGGAGCCGGAACGGCCACGTTCATGATACTGGGCAATATATGCACCAGGAGCTGCGGTTTCTGTGCGGTGGCAACCGGGAAGCCAGATGCGGTAGACTGGGACGAACCCCAACGCGTAGCTGAAGCCATTCACCTGATGAAAGTGAAGCATGCGGTAATCACTTCTGTTGACAGGGACGAACTGAAAGATGGTGGCAGCTTCATCTGGCAAAATACCATCCGGGCCGTGAAGGCGTTAAACCCCGAAACAACACTGGAAACGCTGATACCCGATTTCAGGGCGCAAAAGGAAAACATACAGCGCATCATTGATGCGGCCCCCGAAGTGGTTAGCCATAATATTGAAACAACCGAACGGCTGACCAGGCTGGTACGCATACAAGCAAAATACTGGCAGAGCATGGAAACCCTGAAAATACTGAAACAAGGAGGTATGCGTACAAAAAGCGGCATCATGCTCGGGCTGGGCGAAGCCAAAGAAGAAGTGGTTCAGACTTTAAAAGACCTCGCTTCAGCTGGTGTAGATGTTGTCACCATCGGGCAGTACCTGCAACCCACCAAAAACCACCTGCCGGTTAACCGGTTCATACACCCGGATGAATTTGCCGAATTCAGGGAAATTGGCTATCAGCTGGGAATCGACTATGTTGAAAGCGGGCCGCTTGTGCGCTCATCTTACCACAGCGAAAAGCATGTGATTCCGGGCTGGGGGCGCAATAAATGGATGGAATCCAAAAATGCCACTATACATAACGGTTAACCATACCTGCAGTTAACCGTCCGTTTTCACCGATTTCCACCTGCCGCTTTTCAGGTACCAGAATGCCATAACAAATATGGAAGTCCAGTATATGAATTCATTGCTCCAGGCCATGGCCAGGGAAATATAATTCACTTTCATGAATATCCAGGTATAAACCAGGTACAGGGTGATGGCAACCACTTCAATGATAAGATTTACACGGGTTTTACCGGTACCCGTTACACCATTAAGCCAAATATTGGCGATGCTCATAAACAGTAAGCCAAGGGATACCACCCGCACTACGGGGATACTTTCCCGGATAAATACTTCATCCTGCCCGAAGAGCCTGAAAAACATATGCGGGAACAGGTTAAGCAGCAGGCAGGTGAAAGCACATAAACCGGCACTCCAGTAACTGATACGTGTAATCGCTTCCAGCACCTTGTCTTCGCGGCGCTGGCCAACCAGGTTGCTCACCATGGCATTGCTTGTGCTGGCCAGGGCCCATACAAATACACCAACAAGCCCGAACACATTACGCATCACATTGCTGATAGATTTTGCCATCACCCCCTTTGATTCTATCAGCAGGAAAAAAATAAGCCAGGTGGTAACACTGATGATGTACTGGGTTACCAATGGAATGGAAACACTTAATATCTGCCGGCTGGTTTCCCGGTGGTACCGGAAGTTTTCGAGCAGCTTATATTTTTTCTTCAGCCCGGTGCCAAACAATACGGCATAAACCACCAGCATCCCCGAAAATTCGGCAATCACCGATGCCACCGCAGCGCCATTGAAACCCAGTTGCGGAAATCCCGCTTTTCCAAATATCAGCAGGTAATCGAACAGCACATTTACCAATGCCTCCATAATAAAACCAATCATCAGGTACCGGCTGTTTAATGAAGCCACCAGGAAAGCATTACCCATCTGGAAAAGGTATAAGAACGGAAGGCCTATAATCCTTATCCTTAGAAAACTCATTTCTTCCGGATAGGCGGCCGGTTCTGCAACGGCTTTCATGATGAAGGGGGCAATGAGCCAGGTGAACAGGATACAGATGATTGAAAACTGTATGCAGGTACGTATCCCCTGAGCCAGAATCGTTTTAAACATATCGCTGTCACCACTGCCGGCATGCCTGGAAAATACTGTCTGCAATGCATTATTTAACCCATTTCCCGCTACCGCAAAAATCAGGTAAAACACGCCGGTGATACCTGCATTGCCCAAAGCCTCATTACTTAACCTTCCCAGGAAAATGCTGTTGGTTAGCATGTTTATCTGCGGTATGAGTATAGCCAGCGTAATGGGTAAAGCTATAGAAAGGATTTGCCGGTTGTTCACCTGCACTTTTAAATCATTTATAACTGCTGAACTTTCCATAAAGTCAGCAAAAATATCTTATTTTGCCTCCCTAATTAAAAGAATTGAAAACGGCCTTCAATATTCAACCCGAAATAGAGGAGACAGAAAACCTCCACCTGCTGTTTGAAGCAGGTGATTACGGCATTTCATGTTGCTGGTTTACAAAAAACCCGGTTGATGTAAAAGGCATATCAGTGTATAATTTCCCCATCACTGCCGATGCAACAGAAAAAGCAAGGGAACTGGAGAAATTACTGCTAACGGAACCCGCATTTACAAAAACCCCGCTTTCAACAAGCATTTGTTACAACTTCAGGGAATCAATGCCCGTACCGGCTGAATTTTACAAACCAGGCTGTGAAAAAGATATGTTATCGCTTTTGTTTGACTGTGGCCCTGAGTACCACCTAAGCAGTGAAGAGGTAACAGGAAAAGGGATATTCAACTTGTATGCTGTAAACAGGAATATCAGATCTGTTATTGAAAAGCAATTTACCAGTGCACATATTTTTCATGCCAGCAGCAGGCAACTGGTTTTGGAAGCGCCAACCGGCAATGCATTGTATTGCACCGTTTTCCATAATATGGTTAAAGTTATCCTGTATAAACAAGGTGAGTTGCAACTGTTGCAGTACTACAACTATGCCGGAACAACCGATGTAGCGTATCACCTGCTTAACAGCTGTAACCGGTACGGTATCAGCCCCGGTACGGTAAATCTTCGCTTATGCGGATTGATTGACACCGGTTCATTGTTATATAATGAACTGTATAAGTACTTTTCCCAAATCAGTTTTCATGAAACCGGCAGCAATATGCATGAAAGGGTGACATTTTACCCCGCCCATTATTTCAGCCATTTAACCGACTTGCTGCCATGCGAATTATAAGCGGCATACATGGCGGCAGAAAAATAGCCCCTCCGGCAAAAATGCCTCATACAAGGCCTACAACCGATATCGCAAAAGAAGGCCTGTTTAATATCATTCAGAATAACCTGGATATTGGCGCGCTAAAAACGCTTGACCTGTTTGGCGGAACCGGTTGCATCAGCTATGAACTGGCCAGCAGGGGAGCAGCAGACCTTACCATTGTTGAAAAGGATGACAACATGTATACTTTCATCAGGAAAACGGCCGATCAACTGGGATTCCAAAACATGAAAGTGATTAAATCTGATGTTTTCAGGTTCATAAACACCTGCCAGGATAGCTTTGACCTGGTATTTGCAGGGCCTCCTTATGCATTAGCCAATATTGATGACCTGCCAAAACTTGTATTTGAAAAAAAGCTGCTAAACCCCGGTGGATGGTTCATTTTGGAACATACGCCCCGCAATGATTATAAAAAAACACCGCATTACCGAACAGAAAGGAATTACGGTACAACCATATTTTCTGTGTTCATTCAGGAAAAAAAATAACGAATACCTGCATGAGAAAAAAGGAAATCAGGCCGCTATACAGGGAAAAAAGGGCCGCCATAACAGCTTCTGCTAAAAACAAGCTGGAAGACCTGATGCTGATTGGTTTTCAAAAACTTCAATTATCCATTCCCGGTACCATCATGACCTATGCGGCATTTGAGGATGAATTTGATCCGCATTTAATAACTGACTATTGCCGTTTCAGGAATCCGGCCAGTCAATTCTTATACCCGGTTATGAATAAAGAAACAGATAACCTGCTGGCTATTGCAACGGATGATGATACAGAATTTATACGCAATACATTCGGGATATATGAGCCTGCTGCCGGCCATGAGATACAGCCGGAAGATATTGACCTGCTGATCGTACCTTTGCTTGCATTTGATAACAGGGGATACCGGGTTGGCTATGGTAAAGGGTATTACGACAAGTTCCTGGTACATTGCCGGAAGGATGCCTTTAAGGTTGGATTCAGTTTTTTTGAAGCGGCAGATGACATTGAAGACACCAATCAATTTGATATCAGGCTTAACTGCTGTATCACCCCGGAAAACATTTATCATTTTACCGATTAATTCAGAACATTTGCTTAAAAGTTTCAGATACCTGCTTTTTCCATTTTCATTCCTGTATGGGTTCATCATCTGGATGAGGAACTGGTTGTTTGATAAAAACATACTGAAATCATCTGATTTTAATTTCCCTATTATCTGCATCGGGAACCTGGCAGTTGGCGGCACTGGCAAAACACCTATGGTAGAATACCTGGTGGATATGCTGAAAGTAAAATATAAAGTGGCCACGTTAAGCCGCGGTTATAAAAGGAAAACGAAAGGGTTTGCTATTGCCAATGCAAACACAACCGCCTTAGATATTGGTGACGAACACCTAAAATATCCCGATGTAACCGTAGCCGTAGGAGAGGAGCGCCTGGTTGCCATACCGCAGATATTGCATACAAGACCAGACACTGACGTAATCATACTGGATGATGCGTTTCAGCACCGTTCTGTTCGTGCAGGATTAAACATACTGCTTACCGAATACCGGAACCTGTATACCCGTGACCTGATGATGCCTTCGGGTGACTTGCGGGATAATAAAGCCAGTAGTAACAGGGCCGATATCATTGTTGTAACAAAATGCAAGCCTGCGCTGGATGAAGCTGAAAAAGAACTGATTAAACAGGAACTGAGCCCTTTGCCGCATCAGCAGGTATTCTTCACCGCTATTGAATATGGAAATCCTTACCTCCTTTTCAACAAACAGGAAATAAACATCAGTTCGTCTGCATCAGTCTTACTGGTTTGTGGAATAGCCAATCCAAAACCCCTGATGGAATTTCTGACAAACAATACACGCACTTATGACATGCTACGTTTCCCCGACCATCATATATTCAAGATAGATGACCTGGAAGAAATAAAAAAGCAGTTTGGCAAATTGCAGGAACCAGGAAGCATCATATTAACAACCGAAAAAGATGCTGTAAGGCTTGAAAAATTCAAAGATGAACTTTCGGGTTTCCCGTTTTACGTATTACCGATAAGGCACCGTTTCCTGTTCAATGAATCAGAAAAGTTTAATGCATTGGTTGTTAATTCCATTTCTTCTTACCAAACAAAAGTGTAAAAGCGCTGTTATTGATAAAATATTCTTAAAAATGAAAAAAACGGATGAATGGCAAGCCAATACCACATCTAAGAACTACTTTCGTAGATAATATTAAAACTGTATATGACACATTTGCTGCCTCCAAAAACATATGCCAGGCCTTTACTGTTGTTGTTCGCCTTAATTACATCCAGTTTTCAAATTTCCGCACAAAGTACCATCAGCATACGGGGTACGGTAAAGAACAATGAAGGTAATATCATGCCAAAGGCATCCGTATTATTATACAGTAAGGGTGAAAAGGATACGCTGAAAAGGGTAAGTGATGAAAAAGGGATATTCATTTTTTCTGCTGTAAAACCCAAAAAATACCAGATACAGATATCGTATATAGGCTATCGCGATTTTGTTCAGCAGTATGATTTCAGCAGGGCTGTTACCGACCAGTCTATTTCAGATATTTCCCTTTTCCCGGGTGATAACCTGTTACAGGCAATCACATTGGAATCTAACAAGGTGCAGATTAAAGAAGATACGGTTTCCTATGTAGTAGACAGTACCATGTACCGGAAGAATGATAATGTGGAGGAAGTACTTAAGAAATTACCCGGCGTTCAGGTTGACAAAGACGGAACCGTAACCGCCCAGGGCAAACAGGTTACCAAGGTAAAAGTGAATGGCAAGGAATTCTTCGGTGGTGATGTAACAACCGCCACCAGGGAGTTGAATGCCGATATGGTAGACAGGATACAGATAATAGATGACTACGGTGACCAGTCTGCCTTTACCGGTATAAAAGACGGCGATCCGTCCAAAACGCTTAATATCCAGTTGAAAAAAGACAAGAACAAAGGTTATTTCGGCACCATTACGGCAGGTGCGGGTACAGAAGACCGTTATCTTGGTTCTGTTTCCGTAAACAAATTCAACAACAACCAGCAGATTTCGCTGATAGGTAACATTAACAATACGAATGCCAGCACATTTAATTTTGGCAATTTCGGCGGTGGAGCGATGGGTAACATGATAGGAGGGATGGTGCGCAGCTTTGGAATTGGAAGGGGAGGCGGAGGTGTTGCTTCCGCACTGGGAAATTTTGGCGTAAATGACGGCATTGCCAGTACCAAATCGATTGGCTTGAATTACCGGGACGAATGGGGCAAGAAACTGTCGGCTTATGGAAGTTACAGTTTTTCTGACAGGCGAACAAGCACCATCAGGGACATCACCCAGCAGAATATTTTCCAGAACAGCAGCAATACCAACATCCAGCATGTTGATGATTATACCATAAATGACAACCACCGGTTTTCTTTCAATCTGGAATACCGCATCGATTCATTCAATTACCTCAAATTCACCCCAACCTTTTCGTATAACGAAACACAAACCGAAAACATAAGTGATTTTTCATTCCTGGGAAATACCGGGGCTAAGAACAATGACGGTACAACCAGGCAGAACAGCAGGTATACGGCACCTAACCTGAACGGTAACCTGCTTTTCAACCATCGTTTTGCAAAACGGGGGAGAACCTTGTCGGTGAACCTGAGCGGAGGTAAATCTTCTTCCGACGGCTATACAAAATATCAAAACCTGAGCACCTATTACTTAACCAACGGACTCACTTTTGACACCAGCCTGTACCAGTTGTCTGACCAGAACAACAGCAACTATAATTACGGTTTCCGTGCATCCTATGTAGAACCGCTGAGCAGGAAAATGAGCCTTGAATTCAATTATGCTTTTAACAACCAGTTTACCGGAAATGACAAAAAAACGTATGATGTAGACCCGGTAAATGGTTCAGACAAATACATTGACAGCTTAAGCAATATTTTTGATAATACATATATCACCAACCGGTTTGGTGTAAACTTCCGTACAAACGAAAAGAAATATAATTACACGGTAGGTATCGCCGTGCAACCGGCTACTATAAAGAGCAGCTCCGTAACCGGTAAATATGATTATTCGCAAAACCTGGTAAACTATTACCCGGTTATCAGGTTTGCTTATAACTTTTCAAGAAGCAGGTCGTTCAACGTAAATTATAACGGAAGCACCAGCCAGCCTTCATACAACCAGTTACAACCGGTATATGATTATTCAAACCCGCAATATATTACCATCGGAAATCCAAACCTGAGACCAGAATTCACGAATACGCTCAGCATGCGGTATAATAATTTTGATTTCATTTCAGGGAATGTCTTTTTCGGTAACCTGTCTTTTTCATTTACGAATGATAAGATCGTTAACAATACCATCAACCGTGGTTTTGGCGTGCAGGAAACCCGTTACCTGAACAGCAATGGATTTTATACGGTATTTGCATTCTACAATTTTTCAAAACCAATCCAGAACAGGAAATATGTTTTCAACCTGGGCGGCAATGTAACCTATAATAACAATATTTCTTTCCTTGACAGTAATAAGAACAAAGGAACAAACTGGATTCTCGGTCAGCGATTTGCTACCGATATCAAGATAAAAAAATGGCTGGAAACTACGCTTGGCGTCAATTACAGCCTTAACAGCAACAAGTATTCGCTGCAGAAGCAACTGAATTCGGATGCTACCGGCTGGACGTTCAGCCATTCATCCAGGTTTTTCCTGCCAGGCAACTGGAAATTCAATTATGAAATAGATAAAACCATCAATACCGGTTTTGCAAGCAATGTAAATACAGATCCGCTCATCATAAACGCCACCCTGGAAAAAAGCCTCTTAAAAAAACAGAATTTATCACTCAGGTTACAGGCATTTGACCTGTTAAACCAGAATACCAATGTAAGCAGGTCGGTTACCGGAACGGCTATCACTGATACCCGTACAAACAGGCTTGGCCGTTATTTCATGCTAAGCGCCGTTTTCAGGCTGAATAAATTCAGTGGTCAGTCGCAACAACAGAACATGATGATGATGCCGGGTGGTGGTGGTAATATGCAGATGATGAGGCCGCCAGGCATGTAATGGCATTACCTGGCCAGGGCTATCTTTACTTTCCTGTTCTTGATCTTTTCATTTTTTATCAGTTCAAGCACAACACCCACTTTAGATTTCCGTACTGCGGCAAAAGCAGTATGGTCTTTTACATCCACCAGGCCGATGTCGTCTTTTTTCAACTGGCCTTTGTTTGACAGGAAGCCCACAATATCGATCTTGTTCACTTTGTCTTTTTTGCCTGCTGCAATGAAGAGTGTGCTCCATTTTGGTTTGGCCGGCAACGTAAATTCCGGCAACAGGTCAAGCTTAAGCACCGGGTCATTTACAAAGCCCGGGACCGATTCACCGGGGCCGATTATCATGTATACGTTACCGGTAGCCTCCATACGGGCCGTGCGCCCGTTACGGTGCACAAAAGCATCTTCGGTAAGCGGGAGGTGGTAATGTACGATACTCCTTATATCAGCGATATCAAGCCCGCGGCTGGCCAGGTCAGTGGTAACCAGTATATCGGAACTGCTGTTTCGGAACTTCACCATGGCCACTTCACGGTCGTGCTGTTCCATTCCGCCATGGTAAAACACGTTCACAATCCCGTTATCGGAAAGAAAACGGGAAGTCCTTTCCACGGCATCACGGTGGTTGCAGAAAATGATGGTAGACGTATTCTTCAGGTGACAGACCAGCCTGAGCAGGGTTTCCAGTTTATCGGTATCCGGGGCATGAATCGTATGAAAGCTTACTGTGGAAGGTTTGCCATCTTGGATGTGCAGGTAATTCAGGGTTGTTGCATTGGCCGCATCCAAAAAAGCAGGTATTTCCACCGAGTAAGTAGCCGATGTAAGCATCCGTTTTTTTACAGCCGGCAGCGACCGGATGATGAATTCCATTTCTTCCAGGAAACCGAGTTCCAGGCTTTTATCAAATTCATCCAGCACCAGGAAGCCGGTGGCAGACAGGTCTACATTTTTTCTGCGGATATGGTCACATATCCGGCCGGGTGTAGCAACAATGATGGCGGGAGGTTCAACCAGGTTGTTTTCTTCAATTTCACGTTTATGGCCACCGTAACAGGCGGTAATTTTAAAACCCGGCTGAATCTTTTTCAATACATCTGTGATCTGCAGGGCCAGTTCGCGGCTTGGAACAATTATGAGCGACTGGATGGTTTTTACATGTTTATCCAGCGACAGGATCAGCGGAACCAGGAAAGCCAGCGTTTTTCCCGAGCCGGTTGCAGATAATAAAATCAATTCATCTTTTTCTTCCATGGCTATTAATGCCTCCAATTGCATGTTATTGAGTGCCGTTATTTTCAAACGGGCACATATATCTGCAATTATTGTTTCTTTATCAGTCATGCGGCAAAGCTAAACTATACCTGGCTAAGTATTAAAAGCTCCTTTTTGCTTATAATTAATATTATGTTAAACAGGCTCACAGACAAATACACCCACCTAACCTGAAAAACATAATATAGCCTTATCGGCGAAACATTCGTAATCTGTCTTTGGTACGCTAAGGCGCCAAAAAGTTTCATATAAATAACTGAATAAAAAAAGCGGCAATGAAGCCGCTTTATCATGAAGTTAAACAATCAGTTTCAGGAACCGGTTGTGCTGCCCGTCCTTTTATGCGTTTTTTCATAACGGTACATTTGGAAAAGCGCAAAGGATATGCTGGCCAGGCACAGGAATAGAAATACGGCTTTTGGCATTTTTGATAGGTTTTGCGTGATTAATGAGGGTTAACCAGCCCATAACGTATAATTAATATTTTTAGTATGCTAAAATAAAAAACAAATAGTAAGGGCAATTTATTGGCTGATAGCGGAAACCCTAAAGTTTGATAATACATATTTCCACACCAAATTATATAACTGGATGAAAATCATAGGTTGAAATCCATTTTATCCCTATTTTGCGATTATCATAAATGAAACAAATAAAACGGTAACCATGTCACATTCATTGCAGATTGGCCAACGGGTATTTTTAAATATCAGGGAACTGGAAAACAGCGATACGCCGGTTCAGTTCACCATTACCGGCTTTACCAAGTATGACCAGTATGATATTAACAGCAACCAGCTGGTAAACATCCTCCATGTTGATAATAATCTGAAGTTCACCACGCTGTCGGTCTATTTCTCTTTGCTGAGCCCCGCAGAACCTGAATAAGGATTCACTGATATTAAATTCCGGAAAATATCCGCTACAAATTTTATGGCTGAAAATTAAAATGACCACTCCTACTGAGTGGCCATTTTTAATTCATAAGCTAGTCTACCCTTTCCTTATAATGATATAACAGAAATCATCATTCGTTATCCGTTACCGGTGTAGCGGCATCATCGGCTTCATTGCCATTACTATCGCCATCCAGTTCTTCATCCTTTTCGTCGAGCTGGGTGATGGCGGCAATTTCGTCGCCTTCGTCTACCCGTATCAGTTTTACACCCTGGGTCGCCCGTCCCTGTTCGCTTATCTGGCTAACCGGCATACGGATGGTTATTCCGGATACGCAGGTGATCATCAGGTCTTCTTTTTCAGAAACGTCGAGCAGCCCTACCAGTGCACCGGTTTTTTCCGTAACACTGATCGTTTTTACGCCCTTTCCGCCCCGGTTGGTGATGCGGTAGTTGGCTTCGCCCGTTTCCGGGTCATCAAGGAAGGTACGTTTGCCATATCCTTTTTCGCTAACCACCAGCACTGTCCTGGTTTTGTCATCTTTATTGATGCAGATCATACCAACCACTTCGTCAGTTGAAACATCGAGGTCAATACCTCCAACCCCAATAGCACCACGCCCGGTTGGCCTTACCTTATTTTCAGGGAAGCGTATGGCCCTGCCGCTTTTAACGGCCATCATGATCTCACAGTTACCATCTGTTAACCTGGCTGCCAGCAACTGGTCGCCATCAATGATATTGATGGCATTGATACCGCTTTGCCTTGGGCGGCTGAAATCTTTCAGGTTCGTTTTCTTGATGATGCCCTGCTTGGTGCACAGTACGATAAAGTGGTTGTTCACATATTCTTCATCGTCAAAATTCCTAACGTCTATGATTGCACGCACTTTATCATCCTGCGGTATCTGTACCATATTCTGTATGGCCCTTCCCTTGCTGGTTTTATCCCCTTCGGGTATCTGGTAAACTTTCAGCCAGAAGCATTTACCCTTTTCCGTAAAAAAGAGCAGTGTATGGTGTGTAGATGCAACAAAGAGGTGTTCAATATAATCTTCCTGGCGGGTACTGCTTCCTTTTGCACCCCTGCCTCCACGCCGCTGCTGCCTGTATTCTGTGGCAGACGTGCGTTTAATATAACCCAAATGTGAAATGGTAACCACCACATCTTCCTCTTCTATCAGGTCGAGCATGTCAATCTCGTCATCTGCATACACGATTTCCGACCGGCGCTCATCACCGAATTTGGTTTTCACTTCCAGGAGTTCGTTCTTTATGATCTCGAAACGCAGGTGTTCATTTGCAAGTATGTCTTTCAGCCTTTCAATCAGCTTCATGATCTCTGCATGTTCTTCCCTGATCTTGTCTATCTCCATGCCGGTTAATCGCTGCAGGCGCAATTCGAGCACGGCTTTGGCCTGTATTTCCGACATGCCGAAACTGGTCATCAACCCATCCTGTGCAATACCCGGTGTTGCGCTTTCACGAATCAGTTTAATCACGGCATCCAGGTTATCCAGTGCAATGATATAACCTTCCAGTATATGCGCCCGTTCTTCGGCTTTCCTTAATTCAAACCGGGTACGCCTTACAACCACTTCGTGCCTGAAGTCAATAAACTCTGCAATCAGGTCTTTCAGGTTAAGTACACGCGGCCTTCCTTTTACGAGGGCAACATTGTTTATACCGAAAGATGTCTGCAGGTCGGAAAATTTGTATAACTGATTAATGATAACCTGTGCCACCGCATCTTTTCGCAGTTCAACAACTATACGGGTGCCTTCCTTGTTATTACTTTCATTATTAACGCTGCTGATTCCTTCAATCACATTCTCGTTAACCAGGTCACCAATTTTTTGTGTGAGTTCATCCCGGTTAACCAGGTAAGGAATTTCGGTGATCACAATCTTTTCCCTGCCCCGGCTATCGGTTTCTATGTTTGTCTTGCCGCGTATAACAACCCTTCCCCTTCCGGTATGCAGGGCCTGCTTTACGCCGTCAAAGCCATAAATGATACCGCCGGTTGGGAAATCTGGTCCCTTTACATGTTTTATCAGTTCATCAATACCGATTTCCTTGTTATCAATATATGCCACACATCCGTCAATCACTTCCGAGAGGTTATGAGGCATCATGTTTGTTGCCATACCAACGGCAATACCACTGCTGCCGTTCAGGAGCAATTGGGGAACCCTTGTTGGTAAAACGGTTGGCTCTTCCAGTGAATCATCAAAATTGTACTGGTAATCCACCGTTTCCTTTTCAATGTCCTCCATCATCGCTTCGGCGAATTTTTCCAGCCTCACTTCGGTATAACGCATGGCAGCGGGTGGATCGCCATCCTGGCTTCCAAAGTTACCCTGCCCGTCAATCATCTTGTACCGCATCGACCAGTCCTGCGCCATCCTTACCATCGTAAAATAGATGGATGAATCACCATGCGGATGGTATTTACCCATCACTTCACCCACGATACGGGCAGATTTTTTATACGGCCTGTTGCTGTAATTACCCAGTTCATTCATGCCGAACAATACACGGCGATGAACCGGTTTTAAACCGTCCCGCACATCCGGCAACGCCCTTCCCACGATCACACTCATCGAGTAATCGATATAAAAGGTCTTCATTTGCTCCTCAATGTTTACGGGAATTATCTTACCCCTGTTGTTCGGGTTTTGCTCTTCCAGATTTTCCTGATTTTCCATATACAATAATAGCTGCAAAAATAACGATTTTATCCCGGTTTTCCTGAGCAGGAAGCGGCATTTAACTGAATGTTTTACACATAAATACAGCTATTGTGGAGAACTATTCAATTACCCTTTAAAATGGCCCGGTATAATGAATTTTTAGCCAGGTTCCAGAGGAAAATCAAACCTGAAAACAACCATTATCCTGGCTTGCTGTTCATCTTCCAAACCGCCACTTCGCATATAATGTATAACTTGCCGAAAATTGCATCATTGGAAAAAATACTATTATTCGGAGCAGGCAAATCAGCCTCAGTTTTAATTGATTATTTATTATCAAAATCATCAAGCCATTCGTGGAAACTGGTTATTGCTGATGCTGACAAGAAGATGATTGAATCAAAAACAAACCATCATCCCAACAGCGAAGCGGTAGGATTAGATATAACAGATGACGAAAAACGAAGGGAACTGATATCAACTGCGTCTATCGTTATTTCCATGATGCCGCCATCCCTGCATATCCTGGTTGCGAAAGACTGTATACAGTTCGGAAAAAACCTGTTAACTGCTTCTTATGCAGACAATGAGATTTTATCACTGCAGCAGCAGGTAAAGGATAAAGGGATCCTTTTTCTTTGCGAGATGGGGCTTGACCCGGGCATTGACCATATGAGTGCCATGCAGCTCCTGGATGAAATAAAAGAAACAGGTGGTACAGTGAGTTCTTTTAAAAGCCATTGCGGCGGACTGATAGCCCCCGAAAGCGATGACAACCCCTGGCATTATAAGATAACCTGGAACCCCAGGAATATTGTACTGGCAGGCAAAGCCGGTGCAGTTTACCGGCAAGACGGAAAAGAAGTAACGGAAAAATATGAAGACCTCTTTGATGCTAACCGAAACGTATTAACCGGCGACAATGAAGTACCAGCATTAAGCTATTATCCAAACAGGAACAGCCTGCCCTATATTGAGTTATACGGACTGGAAAAAGCCCGGACTTTTATACGCACCACATTACGCTACCCTGATTTCATGATAGGCTGGAAAAAAATCATCAGCCTTAAACTCACTGATGAAACGGCTGTTTATGATACCGATGGCAAATCATTCGCTGCTTTTTTCAGCGAACATTTCAGTAAATGGGGCATAGACATTGATAGCACCTTACACGGCATTGAAAAAACACAACTACAATTCCTGGGCCTGGAAGACAAGGAAACTACAATTGACAAAGGCCTTTGTTCAGCAGCAGATGTACTGCAACTGTTGCTGGAAAAGAAGCTTTGCCTTCGGCCATCCGATAAAGACATGATTGTAATGCTTCATGAAATTGAATACCTGGCAAATGACGGCACAGCCCATTCCATTCATAGTTCTTTGCTGGTAAAAGGTGATGATCATATTCATACGGCTATGGCCAAAACCGTTGGCCTCCCGCTTGGCATTGCTGCAAAGCTTATCCTGGAAAAAAAGATTCAATTGACGGGCATACATATCCCGGTAATCAAAGAAATTTATACCCCGTTACTTACTGAATTGTCTGCTCATGGCATCACATTCCATGAAGCCAGGAAAAGTGCCTAAAAAAAAAGGGAATTGATAATTAATTATACGTATATTTATTTTAATTTTGTCGTAAAAGGAACGCCATGGACGCCAAAATCACTTTAAGCTTTAATAAATCAGTAATAGAAAAAGCAAAAAAATATGCTGAAGAGAATAATATCAGCCTATCCAGGCTTACAGAATTCCTGTTAACAAAAATAACCAGCAAAAAATATAAATCCCTTGAAGACCTTCCCATTTCAGATTGGGTTACCATGGTTTCCGAGGGAGACATTGAATACAGAACAAAACCCAGGAAGCGCAAAGAAATGAAAAATGAATATTTTAAATCAAAAAAATGACCATTTTTCTTGATGCCAACTTACTGGTTTCAGTACTCAATAATGAATACCCGCTATTTACGTATTCGTCCAGGATAATCAGCCTGGCCGACAACAGAAAATTTTCCGTTTATACCTCTCCCCTTTGTTTGGCAATCGCTTTTTACTTTGCAGAAAAAAAATCCGGAACACTGCTGGCAAAAAAGAAAATTGAGTTGCTGGCAGGCAAACTTGCCATAACCAATGTGGGGGCAAATGAAGTAATGCAATCAATCAGGAATAAACGTGTACAAGATTTTGAAGACGGTTTGCAATACTATTCAGCCAGGCAACACGGCTGCCAGGTGATCATTACGGAAGATATAGATGATTTTTACTTTTCAGATATTGAAACCATGAATTCAAAAGATTTCCTGGAAAAATATGTAATCTGATATCGTAATGCTTTTACAGCAATAATGTCAACAGCTCCCCCACTCCTTCGGTTGCCGGTTTTTCAATAGCGATGATATTACGGTAACGGTTAACCGGCGGTATCTTCTTATCAATGATATACTTGGGAACATCTTCCTGTACATAATCAATTAAACCGGCAGCCGGGTATACCTGCAGGGATGTACCAACCAGCACAAATATATCAGCTTTTGCCATCAAAGCTGCAGCAGCAGGTATCAGGGGTACCGGTTCTTCAAACCAAACGATATGCGGGCGTAACTGTGCCCCGTCTTCAGCCAGGTCGCCCAGCCTGATATCATCTCTTATTTCTGAAACCAGTTGCTCATCAGCAGCACTCCGCATTTTGAAAATCTCTCCATGCAGGTGCAGCACCTGAGAAGACCCGGCCCGTTCATGCAGGTCGTCTATGTTCTGGGTTATGATGCTCACTTCATATTTCTTCTCCAGTGCGGCGATACCTGTATGTGCTGCATTGGGTTTGGCTGCTGCCACATCCTTTCGCCTCATATTGTAAAAATCGAGTACCAGTTGCGGATTTTTCCTGAAAGCCCGCGGTGTAGCCACATCTTCAATATTATACCCCATCCATAAACCATCACTGTCGCGGAATGTCTTTAACCCGCTTTCTGCGCTTATTCCAGCGCCCGTTAAAACCACGATATGTTTCTTCATGGTACAAACTTACGCTTTATGCGTTACCGGTTTTACTGCCTTTAACTTACGCCATCCAACCCAGGCCAGGAATGCCAGGATCAGTAACGGCCATACAGCAATGAGTGCCACCAATACTTCTGCAAGCCAGTTCATGCCCAAAAGGAAGGCAGCCGTAACCTTGTCAAAAAATCCGGGTTCCTCACCGGAAGGTTCAAATCCAGCCAATGGCTGAAAATAAACCAGGTTTACCGTACTGTACAATGCCTGGTTTTGCAGGTAATTCACCCTTCCGGAAGCTGCTTCAATCTCTTCCTGTATGCCGTTTATTTCCTGCTGTACCTGCAACACTTCGGCCATATTCTTTGATTGCTGCAGGAATTCCAGGTATTTCATCCTCATTTGCTTTTTTGCTTCCAGCCTTGATTTTGTATCTACCACCTGTGCGGTAACATCATCCGTTGAAATCTTCCTTTCCAGTACCTTGGTATCAGCGCCGGACAACTGGTTGATAAGCGCTTCAAAATGTGTAACGGGAATTTTTATAGTTACAGTAGTTTCAATCTTCCCTTCCAGCATCAATTGCTCTTCACCTGCCACATACCCTCCCCATTGTTTGATGGAACTGTACACGGTTTCACCGAACCGTTTATGGTCTTTCACTTCCAGTTTAAGCGTGGCGTTTTTGATAATCTTTTTATCCCAGTCTGCAACCGGAGTAATGGCGTTTATCCCTTTCCGTTGGGTTGTATCGGAAGGCAATTGCTGCTGCTGGTCTGGAGACTGCTGCTTTTCATCGCTTGCTTCCACAGACTGTGCTGCCTGGTTGTCTTTGCCGGCCAGAAGCTGGCTTTCATTGTTAGTGCCGCAAGAAAAGAGCATCAATGATACCAGTGTTGCCGCCAGCATGGTTTTACTTTTCATATCAATAATTTTAGATGAGGAGATGCTTATTGATACGAAAGGGATGAATCAGGTAACCTGGGAGATCTGTTAAAGGAAATCCAATGTGGTTTGTGGTTTGAGGTTTGTGGTTTGAGGTTTGTGGTTTGAGGTTTGAGGTTTGAGGTTCGATCATTTACTATCGGCCAATTGCAATATGGTTTCCCATTCGTTTTGTGTAACGGGAGAAACGGAAAGCCTGCTGATCTTTATCAATGCCATACCGGAAAGGCGTTTGTCGGATTTTATCTTTGCCAGGGTAACCGGATTCTTAAGCCTTTTTACGGGTTTCACATCTACGGCTACCCAATTGGTATCTTCCGTGGATGGGTCCTGGTAAGCTTCCTTAACAACTTTTGCTATCCCTACAATGGCCAGGCCATCATTGCTGTGGTAGAAAAAAGCCTCATCGCCTTTTTTCATGGCCCGTAAATGGATGCGTGCGGCATAGTTCCTTACACCATCCCATACGGCATGTTTATCTTTTTCAAACTGATCCCAACTATATACAGATGGTTCTGATTTTATTAGCCAATATGCCATTTTGAAGAGGATATTAATGGTAATTAAAATGATAAAATAAACCGGATAATGCAGGATGATCAATCCCAGCCGGCAGCCAGTACATCTGCCACGTGCATGGTTTTAAGTGGCAAGGCTTTGGCTTTTATATAACCATCCAGTTGCATCAGGCAGCTTAGATCGGTAGAAATGATATAGTCGGCACCGGTAGCCAATGCATTATTAATTTTCTGATCTGCCATGCCAACTGATATGGGTTCAAACTTTACCGAAAACGTTCCGCCAAATCCGCAACATGTTTCGTTGTCTGCCATTTCAACCAGTTCAAGTCCTTTCACATTGCGCAGCAGTTTCCTGGGGCCTTCCTTTATCCTGCATTCCCTTAATGCCGCACAACTGTCGTGGTATGTGGCTTTTGCCTGCAGGGATGCACCAAAATGCTCTATTTTCAGTACATCAGTAAGAAATTCGGTAAATTCGTACACCCTTTTTCCAATATCTTTCCCTTTATGATGTGAAGCCGTGTTTTCAAATAACCTGGGATAATAATTACGTACAAAACCAACACAACTGGCGCTGGGAGCCACTATATAATCAACCGTATCAAAATCTTTCAGGAATTTTTCTGCCACTTCACGGGCTTCGTTTACAAAACCGGCATTGAAAGCCGGTTGTCCGCAACAAGTCTGGTTGCTGTTATATTCAACATCGCAGCAGGCTTTTTCCAGCACTTTAACCATATTAAAGGCTGTTTGCGGGTAAAGCTGGTCAATAAAACAAGGTATGAATAGTTGAACTTTCATTTAAAAATCAATAAAATTATTGTTACTGCAGCAGGTAATAAGATGGTTCTGCTGAATATTGGGAAAACAACAGCAACTACTTTTTATATTTAAAAGACTCCGATAATGATATCATTTTCAATGCAGTAACAGCAGCTTCCGCCCCCTTGTTTCCATGTTTTCCGCCGGTTCTTTCATCGGCTTGTAATTGTGAATCAACGGTTAACACCCCAAAGATAGAAGGTACGGGAAGCGACAGGTTCAATTGCAGGATGCCTTCTGTAACTGCCTGGCAAACATATTCAAAATGCGGAGTATCGCCCTTTAACACACAACCCAAAGCTATGAAAGCATGCGGTTTGTCATCTTTGTATTTATGTGTATCCCAGTATTGCTTTATGCCAAAAACGAGTTCAAATGCTCCCGGAACCGTTACCAGTTTATAATGCACCTGGTTGCGTTCAAGTTGTTCTGTACATCCTTTTTCAAGCAGGTCTACAATATGTTTGTTCCATTCGGTACGTATAATTACAACACAGGCATCCTTTGGTAACCGGATGCCTGCTGTATTCATTATATCAGTTGGACTCAACGCCATGTTCTTTGAAAATTATGGTCAATGCTTTATTCAAAAACGCCCAGCCTGGCCAGGTGTTTTTCCACATCACCAGAAGTAACGGCCGTATTTGCCGGGAATTTTTCTTTCAGTTCCTTATACAGCTCTATGGCTTCTTTGTTTTTTCCCATGGCATCGGCATAGGATGCGGCAATAAGCAATGCGTAAGGCGTAGAAGCTTCATCTTTGGCATTTACCCTGGCCGCTTTCTTATAATAATTAAATGCTTCTTCGGTATTCTTTTTTTCTGCATAAGCATGTCCAAGCAGGATATAAGCCTTGCTTTCCACCTGGTAGGCCCCGTTACCTTTAAACTCTTTCAGGTATTTGATGGCTTTATCAAACTCCCCTATTTGCAGGTAACTGGCGCCAGCGATGAATTTGGCCCTGTTGCCGGATTTTGTTCCTCCATATTTACTGATAACAGATAAAATACCGGTTATCTTGTTGCCTTCCAGTGACCCGCCGTTTAATACCAGGTTAACAGAATCCTTATTGAATGTGGCACCGGCCATCTTGTCAAACAGGTTTTCTGCAGCAAATATCATTTCATTTGCTTTGCGTTCGTTGGGCTTTACATAAAAGTTCTGGTATGCATACCATCCACCTATCAGTAATATGAAAGCAGAACCGACATAAATGATCGGCTTGCTGAATTTATCCCAGAATCCTTTTGCTTTAACCAGAACTTCCGGTTGTTCAGTTACGGTTGCTGTTGTGTTCTTTTCTGCCATTTTCTTACATACACCTGTATGGTCTACATCCAGGTTTTTTTTATTGAAAAAATTATTTACTTATTTCTAATGTCCTTTATTTAGATAATCCGCCAATATACCTGGCATGCATCAATCCATAATAAATGGGTAATCTTCCTGCACATACACATCTTTCAGTAATTCATCATCTGAAGGCCAGGGGCTTTCTTCAGCGAACTTAACCGATTCTTCCACTTCATGTTTCACCCTATCATGAATCGCTTCAATATCTGCATCGCTAACCTTATACTGCGTTTTAAGTACATTCAACACGGTTTCAATAGGATCTTTTTCCTTGTATTCTTCCAGTTCTTCCTTGGTACGGTATTTCTGCGGGTCGCTCATGCTATGGCCCTTATACCGGTAAGTCTTTATTTCCAGCAGTGATGGCCCGCCTTTTTCCCGGGCACGGTTAACGGCACGTAACACCGAGTTATGCACTTCCTCCGGGCTCATCCCATCTACACTGTCTGCAGGCATTTCATAGGCATCGGCCAGTTTATAGATATCAAGTACTTTACTGGTTCGTGCCACCGAAGTTCCCATGGCATACTGGTTATTCTCGCAAATGAATACAACAGGAAGGTCCCACAGCATGGCCATATTAAAGGTTTCATGCAACATGCCTTGCCTGGCTGCCCCATCGCCGAAAAAGCAAAGAACCACATTTTTGGTTCCGCGGTATTTTTCAGCAAAAGCAAGCCCGGCGCCGGTTCCAATTTGTGCTCCCACAATTCCGTGGCCTCCGAAGAAATTCTCTTTTAATCCAAAGAAGTGCATACTGCCTCCTTTGCCCTTACTGCAACCGGTTGCCTTTCCATATAATTCAGCCATACAACTCTTGGCAGTCACACCTTTTGCGATAGCCAGTGCATGGTCGCGATAAGCCGTAATGAATTTATCATCCGGGTTGGTAGCCGTCATACAGCCGGCAGCCACTGCTTCCTGGCCAATGTACAGGTGGCAGAACCCGCGGATCTTCTGCATACCGTATAGCTGGCCTGTTTTTTCTTCAAAACGGCGTAACAGCAGCATCAGTTCGTACCAGTATAGATAAGTTTCTTTAGAAAACTTTGTAGCCAAGGATATAAATTTAGGCGGCAAAGATAAGGGAGAAATTGGAAAATGTAACATATTGAACCATATGGGAAAAATGACCTTTTCAATGGTAAACAAATTATGATTACCGATAATAATATCATTTATTTCAATTACCGGCTTTACACAGGTACGGTGTAAATTAACCCGCTTTCACCGAATTAACGGATCAACCATACGGTCCCTTTTTCTTTAGTTATAAAACCGTTACCAGCCTGGTAACTGATATAGTAAATATATACCGCAGCGGGCTGTTTTTTCCCGTTCAGGGTTCCATCCCATCCGGCCGGGTAAATACTTGTACTGAAAACTTTTTGTCCGTACCTGTTGAAAATTTCAAATCTGTAATCAGTAGTTTCCTGGGTAATGATTGGCCTAAATATATCATTTACACCATCGCCATTGGGCGTAAATGCATTGGGAACACTGATGGGTAAACAATCCGGTTTGTGTATAACCCTTATTGTATCTGCACCTTTACATTCATTAAAATCTGATACGTTCAGCCAATAAACGCCAGGCTGCCTTATTGTTAGATAATGATTGGTGTCACCAGAATTCCATAAATAGTTCTTATAGCCAGGAATATCAATATTAAATGCCGCTCCGGTACATAACCAATTATCTGGCGGTAAAAAATGTTGGGGTATACTGTCAAATCCGTTGACGACCAGGCTATCAATAGCTGTACAGTTATTACTGTTGGTAACTGCCACCCAGTAAGTACCGGTGTCATTGATAGTAAAAGATGATGCTGTGCTCAAATCCTGCCAAAGATATTTATCAAATACACCCGGCGTAATCTGTAAAAAACTGCCGGCACAAATGCGCCTGTTAACGCCCAGGTCTGGAATTGGGTTCGGATGTACCGTTAACCTTGTAATAACAATTGAATCGCAACCCGCAATTGTTTGCATTGAATCGGTATAACTACCAGGATTGGTCTGTAAACCACCTCCTGCAAGAATTGATTGCCCTTCGCAGATTGCCGTATCTGTTGTGCTGTATTTTTTCCCGATATCCAGGTTTAACGTGATGATACTGTCACACCCGGCATTATTAGAAATTACCTGGGTAAAACGTCCGCTACCTGTAAACAACTGGCCGTTTACAATTATTGGATTGCAGCTACTCAATTGAATTGAAGAACTTGTATTGGCAGTACATGGTTGTTTTAATTTCAGCATGTACCCATTGGGATTTTCTCCGGAAGTGAGATTATACATATCAGGTCCCGGATTAAAATCAACAATTTGGAAATAACGGCCTGTAGTGTATATGTTTCTGGCAGAATCTGCAGCTATTGACAATCCCTGGTTCAGGCCTCCATATAAATTTTTAGCCCATATAAAATTTCCATTGGCATTTAATTTTAAAATGTAAGTATTATATGAACTTTCTGCAATAAGGTTAAAAACCGGTGGCCCAGGGTCAAAATCAGCAATACCCCAAAAAAGCCCGGTAATATAACAATTGTGCTGGTTATCGGTTGTTATCCCTTTACCGTAGGTTTCAATACCTCCTCCAATTGATCTTGCCCAAATGAATTCACCATGCTTGCTGATTTTTAAAATAAAAGTGGCCACAATATTTGGTACAGGTGAAGACAGGTTATAAACTGAAGGCCCCGGGTCAAAATCTCCGGCGCCATAAAAAACACCCGTAACATAAATATCCTTATTATCATCTGCAGTTACAGATAATCCCCTGTCAGAAGACAAACCTCCTGCAGATCCTGCCCACAAGAAATTACCAGATGCATTTAGTTTTAATATGAATATATCAGACAGCACGATTGGGGCTAAATTCAACGCGGCGGGGCCAGGGTCAAAATCGGTTTCCGAAATAAATAGGCCCGTCATACAAATAGAACCTTCTTCATCAATTGAAATAGCTGTAGGTGTTGCACGTTTTATTTCCCTTGCCCAAATGAAATTGCCATTAATATCAAGTTTAAGAACATACAAGTCCCCTTCATCAGAACCTGTAAAAAAGAATTCCCCCTGCCCCGGGTTAAAATCTACTTTTCCTTTAAAATTCCCTGCCACAGATATGTTCCCAAACATATCTGAATCTATAGCCACTCCATCATTATCATAGCTGGCCATGTTTTCCAATTTTTTTACCCAGTTAAAATTGCCGGCAGATGACAACTTCAAAATGAATGTATTATAGTTGCCCAGGGATGTGCTCAAAGACTGAACTGCAGGCCCCGGATCAAAATCTGTTGGCATTTTGAACTGGCCTGTAATACATATGTTACTTTCATTATCAATGCAGATACTTTTGGGGACAATTCCGGATGATTCAATTTGTTTAACCCATACCAAATTGCCGGTAGCATTTAATTTAATGATGAACAGATCGGTAGATCCCGATGAGAGGAGCAATTCAACCGGCCCCGGATCAAAATCTACAGATTGGGTAAATGTTCCGGTCATATATGTATTGCCAAAACGATCAGCAACCATTGAACTTATTTCCTGGTTTCCTGAAACTGGGTTGCTTTTAAAAACGTTCACCCAATCAAATGTTGCCTGCTGGGCAATCAAACAGATAGGGAAGAACAAACAGCTCAGGAGTAGGTATATGTATTTCAACAATCTGAAATGATTAAACATCAGCCAAATCCTTTTATGAAAGCATGACAATATAAATATACAAAAAATGAAGAAACATTAGGCATTACATGAAGGCATGCAGTTTTTGTATCTTGCATATCCATATGTTTACACTGAATAAAATCACGATTACTCATTTCAAGAATTACGAGTTTGCTACATTTGATTTTGAACAGGCTGTTACCGGAATTTGCGGCTTAAACGGAGTTGGAAAAACAAACCTGCTTGATGCCATTTATTATTGCTGTTTCACTAAAAGTTATTTTTCCGGCACAGATGCTTTACATACACGGTTTGGGGCTGAAGGTTTCAGGCTGGAAGCCTATTTCACAAAAGAAGGTAAAGAACAAAAACTGGTGTGCATTTACCGGGGCGGCGGCAAAAAGGAGATTTTACTGAATGATGTTCCATATGAAAAATTCTCCAAACATATTGGAACCTTTCCTGCAGTTATGATAGCACCGGATGATATTGAACTGATAACTGGTAAAAGCGAGTTCAGGAGAAAATATATTGATACCGTTCTAAGCCAGCTGGATCCGGGTTACCTGCAGCAACTGATCATTTATACGAAGGTTTTACAGCAACGAAACAGCCTGTTGAAAAAAATGGATGAAGACAAAGCTGGTTCCCTGTCAGTTTTAGAAATACTGGATGAACAATTGCTTATACCAGGAAATGATATTCATACAAAAAGGGCTGCTTTTTTAAAAGAACTGATACCGCTGGTGCAGCAATTCTATCATATGATTGCAGATCATGCAGAAACCATAGCCCTGCAATATTCCAGCCAGCTGAATGATGAAACATTTCATACACTTTTAACCCGGCACAGGCAAAAAGATATGTTACTGCAACGCAGCAATGCAGGAATACATAAAGATGATATCTTGTTTGAACTGAATGGACAGGTGTTCAGGCATATTGCATCACAGGGCCAGCGTAAAAGCCTGTTGTTTGCGCTGAAACTGGCCGAATATAGTTTACTGAAAAAAAACAAGGGGTTTGCTCCTGTTTTATTGCTGGATGATGTTTTTGAAAAATTGGACAGCATCAGGATGCAACAGTTGCTTTCCTGGGTATGCAGGGAAAATGAAGGACAGGTTTTCATCACAGATACGCACCGCGACAGGCTGGAAGAAGCATTTGATTCGCTGGATGTGGAATTTCAGATTATTGAACTATAGCCACAAATACCTGTACACAACGGGCAGCATACAATAAACGGCCCTTGATTTGCTTTGCTTTGTGTGTTTGCAGCAATTATTTTTTTCAATGTACCTTTACAAAATGGGTGAACTTTCCTTACAGGAAGCGATGCAGCAGTTTTTATCGAAAAGCCGTTTAAAGAACGGTATACAGGCTGTGCGCATTGAATCATTATGGGAAGAAATGATGGGTAAAACCATTGCCAAATACACTGATAAGATTGAAATCATCAATACAACCCTTTTTGTATCCACGCAAATTGCTTCATTAAAAAATGAACTCGTTTACCAGAAAGAAAAGATCATAGAACGGGTGAATGAAGCCATGGGGGAAACTGTTATCCGGGAAGTAGTGATCAGGTAGGTTGCTGCCGGTTCTGTTTTATATCCAGCTTATTTATTCAGTAACGGCCTTACCGTATAGCCTTCTTTTTCCAGCAGTTCAATTACGCCGTTTTCTCCGGCCAGGTGCCCGGCTCCAACGGCAATGAATACACTTTTTCCAGGTAATATTTTTTTTAGCTGCCCTACCCAGTTAATGTTTCGTTTATCAAGCATGATATACCGGCTCTCCCCCAGCCCTGATTCCGTTTTTGACATCATCTTTTCTATCTCTTTCATCTGCTGGTTTTTATAAACTACCAGCAGGCTATCAAACATGTTCCTGTATATGTTGAAGCTGTCAATAGTATTCAGCAGGCCCTTTGCCTGTGTTTCATAAGGGATACTGTCAAAAACAGCGCCCTGTTCTGCGATGGTTTCAAATCCCTTTACCTCTTTTTTCCCCTGCTGAGCCAGTTTAAGCAATTCCAGGTCTATTCCGCTTAAGGATTTGCATGGCATCAGTTTTGGATACAGCACTGCTTCAATTACGGAAGGCTTCATCCGTTTCATTCCTGACAATGACTGGCCGAGGCTGTCTTTGAAAAATGTTTCAAGCCTGCGGTAATCTGCTTCACTGTACAGGTCGTTTAATGTTAACCCTTTACGCATATTTATGAATAGTAACCCGCCCAGGGTATTGGAAGGGTCATCCAGGTCCATTTCAAAATACACTTCGTCGGCAGCGGCGATTGCTTTTTTCAATTGGCTGCTGAAATGAATATCTTCCCTGCAAAGCAGGTGAAATGTGCCAAACAGGTAACTTGGCTTTTCAAGCCCCTTTCCGCTTATTTCCCATAACAGCGTGTTCCCATCCGGGTTTGGTTGTAATTTTTCAGTTTGCTGGGCTAAACATGACTGAAAACATATGGCGCAAACAAGCAATTGTATTAGTTTCATAAATAAATATTGCAATAAAGATAACTGCTTATTAAATATGCTTACATTAGTTTAACTTTTTATATTATGAAACACAAATTGTATCCCATCCTGCTTCTCCTTACATTAATCCCAATGCTTGTTTTTTCGCAAAAAGACATTCCGGATTTTGGAAAAGTGGAAAAGGCCGACCTGGAAATGAAACAATGCCCGTTTGATGAAGCAGCAGAAGCGATTGTGCTGTTTGATGTGGCTGAAGCATTTTGTTTCCTCAATCTAAACTCACCTTCTAATCCGTTAAGTTCACAAATGGAAAGACGTGTACGGATTAAAATATTGAATAAAAAAGGGCTCGATTTTGCAAACATCCGTATCCCTTTTTTAACAATGAATAATTTGGAAGAAATTAAGAACCTTTCGGCACAAACCATAAACCAGGATGAGGCTGGCAATATCGTGATAACCAAGCTGGACAAAAGTTCAGTATACACCAAGAAGATAAACAAACGGCTTTCTGAAGTCACTTTTGCTATGCCTGATGTAAAAGCAGGAAGCATCATAGAATACAAATATAAATCTGATGCCATGTACCTGGCAGCCATAAAGCACTGGTATTTTCAAAGTTCAATACCGGTAAGGCTTAGCCGATATACGCTCAATTTCCCGGTTGAACTGGTCATTTCCGCAAAACCGAAGGGGATGTTCGAGGTTGAAATGACTGCAAACAGCCGGGAAGGGAGAAACATAAAGAAATATGAAATAAGGGAAGTACCTGCATTACGTGATGAAGCATATATATCATGCGACAAGGATTACCTGCAGCAGCTTGAGCCATACCTGATATCGCTTGACCTGCCCGGGCAGCTCTCTCAGAACCTGGTAAGAAAGTGGCCCCGTATTGTTCAAAACCTCATTGATGATGAAGATTTTGGTGTTCAGTTGAAAAAAAACCTTCCCCGGACCAGCGATCTTGATGCCATGCTGGTAAATGTGAATGATCCTTACCGGAAGATGCAGATTATTTATAATTATGTACGAAAGAATATGCAGTGGAATGAATCCTATGGCATTTGGGCCCTGCAGGGAGTAAAACCGGCCTGGAAAGACAAAAAAGGCACAACCGGCGAAATAAACCTGATACTGGTTAACCTGTTGAAAGATGCAGACCTTGACGCATCTCCCATATTGGTTAGTACCAGGAGCAACGGCAGGGTAAACCTGGGCATTGCTGATGAAGACCAGTTTAACAAAGTAATGGCTTATATAACTATTTCGGATAAACGCTATATACTTGACGCCACGAACCACTATACACCGGCACAACTGATACCATCCGATGTGTTGTTTACAGATGGACTGCTCATCAGTAAATCCAGCGCCGGTATTTGGGGCTGGAAAGATATGATTGACAATGACCATTATTATGACACATATACAACCGTTGAAGCCACTATCAGTGAAACCGGGTCAATTTCAGGAAAAGCCATCATCAATTGCACAGATTACAGCCGGGTAGACAGGATGCCTGTACTGGAAAAAGGAAATGAACAATTCATTGAAACCTATTACAAACCGGCAGTAAATAATTTAAACATCAGTGAATTTACAGTAGAAAACAAAGACATCGATTCTTTGCCGCTCATACAAAAATGTTCTTTCACCCAACCGGTAAACCATTCAGGAAACTATTACTATTTCAATGTAAATGTTTTTTCAGGGCTGGAAAAAAACCCATTCATAGCCGATACAAGATTCTCTGACATTTTCTTTGGTGCAAAGCAGATTTATACGATTGAATCAAGCTATACCCTTCCGGCCGGTTTCATGTTTGATGCGCTTCCCAAAAATATCCAGATGCGAATGCCCGACAGCAGCATCATCTTTAAAAGGTATTCATCTACCAGCGGTGAAAAGCTATCAGTAAGAATTGACCTTGAATTCAATAAGCCGGTATACAGTTATGAAGATTATGGGCTTTTTCATGAATTCTATAAGAAATTATTTTCCCTGCTGAATGAGCAGTTTGTGTATAAGAAGAACTGATTTGTTTAATCAAAAAGTGTCTTTTAAGTCAAATACCCTGCTTTCTTTGGGCAAATTAACCGGCAAAACAATCAACATGAAACAGTTACTGCTTTTTATTCTTACCATTCTTTTACATATATCTGTAATTGCCCAAAAAGAAATAACCTCGTATGGAAAACTGAATAAGGCCGACATGGAAATGACGGAATGCGAATTTGACAAAGGAGCAGTTGCCTGCAAACTGCTGGAAACGGGAAATATGTTCTACGATCGTGGAACAGCCGGTATAACCCTGTTTAAAACCGTTTATGAAAAACGCATCAGGATAAAGATCCTGAAAGATAAAGGGCTTTCATTTGCCAATATCGAGGTGCCCTTTTACAGCCATAATAATTTTGAAAAGCTTTCAAAGATTGACGCATGTACCTATAACCTTGACGCATCGGGCAAAGTAAAAGTAACGGATGTGGATAAAAGTTCGGTCTATATTAAAAAAATAAACCGCCAGGTAAGCAGGCTGGTGATCGCTTTTCCGGAGGTGAAAGTTGGCAGCGTTATAGAATACCGTTACCGCCTGGAACGGGAAACCTACAATCATATCAAAGACTGGTATTTCCAGGATGTAATACCAACCGTTTACAGTGAATACGAGATAAATGTCCCCAATTTCTTTGTATTCAGTGTGCAGCCAACGATCACTGATAAGATGGATGAAAAGCAGAAAGAATTTGATGATGTGATAACAGTTGGCAATAATGCAATACAGGTAAAATCTACAAGGATAAAATACAGCATGAACAACCTGGTTGGCATCAGGGAAGAACCGCATATGGCTGCAGCCAGGGATTACCTGCAGCGGATAGAATTCCAGTTATCCCGGCTCGACTTTGGAAATGGTAATGTTGAAAATTTAAGGACTAACTGGTCTGATCTGTCAAACGGCCTGCTGAAAGATGCTGATTTCGGTGGCCAGCTTACAAAGCAGTTAACCGAACTGGACCCACTGGTAAAAGAAGCCATGAAACTGGATGATGCAAATGAAAAGATAAAGCTCATTTACAATACCATCCGGAACGGTATGCGTTGCTATGATTCAGAAGCTATTTATGCTGATGCCGGCATTTCAGATGCCTGGAAAAAAAAGGAAGGTAATGCAGCGGATATAAACCTGCTACTAATAAATATCCTTCGAAAATGCGGAATACACGCAAATCCAATACTACTCAGTACCAGGGACAATGGTTTGATAAATGCCAGTTTCCCATTCCTTAACCAGTTCAATACCATGATGGCATATGTACAAAGCGGCAACGGTTTTCTGGTAATGGACGCTTCAGAAAAAATGGCTGATTACAGACTTACCCCGGTAAGCATTGTGAATACCAGGGGATTTATAATAGAAGAAAACGGGGGCCGGATATTTGATGTTATTGACAACACGCACCACTATGATATAACAGTGGCGATTAAGGGCACTATTGATGAAAAATCTGTGATGACAGGTGAAGGACAGGTTATCTGTTCGGATTATGCAAGGAGGGAACGGGTTAAAGCATACCTCGACAATACGGCCGCCTTTACACAGGAGTATTTCACAAAACCTTACCCGGCTGTTTCTGTTACTGATGTCAGTTGCAAAAATTCAGATAATGATACGCTCCCGTTCATACAGAAGGTTAATTTCTCGAGCAGCCTGAACAGCTCCGGCGAATACAGCTACTTTACCACTAATTTATTTTCCGGAATCACTAAAAACCCCTTTATTGAAGACAGCAGGATTACCGATATTGACTTCGGGTTCAAACAGCATTATACCATTTACGGTAATTTCATTATCCCGGAAGGATACGCTTTTGACGCATTGCCACAGAATATCACCATGAGCATGCCTGGTAAAGGGGCTCAGTTCACAAGGATTATGGATGCCCGTGACAATATGATGAACATGAAAATAAATGTAGATTTCAACCTGCCATTTTACCTGTCATCCGACTATGGGGATTTCCATGAATTTTATAAGAAGCTTGTTTCATCATTAAATGAACAGGTTGTTATTAAAAAGAAGAAATAACATGAAGCCTTTTATTTTAATTATCACTTTTTTTTCATGTTTAACCCAGTTTATACGCGGCCAGCTTCCGGTATCTGCGTTATTGCCTGTAACAGATAAACTGTTGCAACATGCCAATTCGATAAAACGAGAAGAAAATATCGAATTCGATATAAAATCGAAGGATAAAGCATATTACCGCGTTCATAAACTGGTAACCGTACTTAATTCAGCAGCCAGGAGTGAACTCCAGTTCGACTCATATGCTGATAAATTCCGTAGTTTGGAGGAAGCGACAATTTCTGTGTTTGATGCTTCGGGAAAAATGATAAAGAAATATACAAAAAAGGAAATGATCAATTTCAATGACGGGGAAGGCCTTGTTTCTGATGGCAAATATTATTACCTGAATATACCGGTAAACGCTTACCCGGTTCACATCCTTACCGATTATGAAATTAAGCATACCGGTTTACTGTCATATCCTGCCTATCGGGTACAATCAATAAACCAATCAGTTCTGCAAAGCTCTTTTACCGTTTCCGTACCGTCGTCACTTGACATACGGTTTAAGCAACGGAATTTCAATACATCACCTGCAATAAATAATGATTCTGATAAAAAAATATACAGGTGGTCTGTACAAGATATGGAATCATTGAAGTATGAAGAAGGCAGTGTTAGTTATGAAAGTTATTTTCCGGGTGTAATCATCGCACCCAATCAATTTGAACTGGATGGTTACAGTGGAGATATGACAAGCTGGGAAAAATTCGGATTCTGGTATGGTTCACTATCCAGGAATGCCATGAACCTGCCGGAAGAAAGGAAAACATTTTTCAGGTTACTTGTAAAGGATGCTGCAAACGACAGGGAAAAAGCATCTGTTATTTACAGGTACCTTCAACAGAATTTCAGGTATGTATTGATAACATTAGGTATTGGTGGTTTCAAGCCATTTGAGGCAACATTTGTTGACAAGAAAAAATATGGTGATTGCAAAGCCCTGAGTAATTACACACAGGCCTGCCTGGATGCAGTTGGCATCAGGAGCCACCAGGCCCTGATAAATGCCGAATACAACAAAGAACCTGTTGATCCGGATTTTCCTTCTAACAGTTTTAACCATGTCATATTATGTATCCCAATGGAAAAGGATTCCGTATGGCTTGAATGCACCAGTAATACCAATGAATTCGGTGTACTGGGCAGTTTTACAGAAAACAGGAATGCACTACTGATAACGGCAGAAGGTGGAAAGTTGGTAGCAACACCCAAAAGCAAGGCTAACCAAAACTGTTTTCATACAAATTGCCATATCCTATTACGCGATGACGGAACCGGCAATGTAAAAGCGGGCTTAAACACTTCGGGTGAATACAGCACGCCATTCCTGCTTACAGATAAAAAAGATGATCAAATAAACTACCTTGTAAATACGTTGGGTTTCCTGCAACCTGATGATTTCTTAATTACACAGACTGATCATACCGGTCCTGCATACCAGTTGGAAATGGAAATTGAAAAAGTACCTGCTTTTACTGCAGGAAATAAATTTTTCCTTAATCCCCGTGTATATAAGATATGGAAATCCGTATTACCCAATACAGCAAACCGCATGCAGGATTATTATTTCCATAACCCGTTTATAAAAACAGATACCAGTATTTACCAGCTTCCTGCAGGTTTTGAACTGGAGGCCTTACCGGAAACCAAAGAATTGAAATTTGAATACGGCAGTTTCATATCTAAGTACCGGTACGACAAGAACAAAAATCAATTAATAACTACCGCATACCTTGAATTGACCCAGCATAAGATTCCGGCAAAGCACTATACCGGTACGAAGACATTTTTTGATAATGTGCTGGCAGAATACGATACAAAAATCATTATAATAAAAAAGGATTAACAGCTTCCATCGCTATTGCCTAACCTATCCCATGCAAACTGCCGCCTTTTTCAAATAAAGGGGCGATGCTTTTTTCAATGGCCGGGTCTTTTTCTACGGGCGGTGCATGATGCGGCTTTATCCGTGCATCCAGTAATAGCGGGCCCCGGCAACCCCAGTGCTTGTTTTCAACAGAAGCATCAACACCATAAACATCATGAGAAGGGTTGCAGCGCGTGAATGCTACCCACAGGAAATTATTCAATGTGGCGGCTGTAAATAATGCGTCGTCACAAATAACAAGCATCACGATCCCTTCTAATGAAAATCCCCTTAACCTGTTATCCAGTTCATCCATTTCTTCTGTTGCCTTTTCGTAAGATACAAAGCGGTTTAACCTGATGGCTATAATGCCGGGCATAACAAGTACGGGATCATTTATTAATCCGTATGATGACAATGAGGCGGGAACAGTATTCGCCAATTCCCTGAGCGGCGGGCCATAAGCCGCCAGTACCAGCTTGCTGCCGGTGTTAAGCCCGGTGCCTGAATAATCAAGTGTATCGATGCTGGTATTGGTGTAAAAATGAAGGTCACGTTCCAGGTTAATCCTTTGCAACATATAAAGCAGGAATGATGCTGTATCATTTGCAGAAACCCTGTTTTCATCATCAGCCGTTATGAAGAGGAATTTGGCCAGGCTCAACTGCCCGGTTCCCAGGATATGGTTGGCAATAGTAAGCAATTCGGCCGG
>WBZP01000586.1_pt1 | contig 48736 bp, 33 predicted proteins | sample 5204301 | NCBI WGS metagenome assembly WBZP01 (sample SAMN12412401, study PRJNA552823) | activated sludge metagenome | isolation source: activated sludge from nitrification reactor of wastewater treatment plant... | place: USA: Pennsylvania | collected 2017
CAGGCTGCGACAGATTGGCGAGTACCAACTGTTGCTTAGGTGCCTTATAGTTGGTCATAATCAGCAGTTGGTCGCCCAAATTATCCACCACAGAATGTTCGTTGTCGAAGCCCTCTACCAGCGTAACAAACTTAGCGTCGGGCGCAGACAACTCCCTGACTTTCAGGGAGTTTCCACTGGTACTCTCACTGGCCGAAAGAATCAGAAAGCGCTCGTCTTCGGTAGTGGTGGCCCCGAAATATTGGTCGGGATGGGCTTTGTCTTCATAGACCAAAGCATCTTTGGATGCGTCGGTGCCTAAGCGATGAAAGTAAATAGCACTGTTTTTATTGGCACCGGTCAGTTCCGCCCCTGCCTTCGGGGTCGGATAGCGGGTGTAATAAAAGCCATTGTCTTTCCATGCTAAGGAAGTAAATTTGGCCCATTCCACGCGGTCGGGCAAATCCTGACCCGTTTGCAGGTCTTTGACGAGGATGGTGCGCCAGTCCGATCCTCCTTTTGAAATGGCATAAGCAAGGTAGCGCCCGTCTTTGGAAAAACCCATTTCCTGCAACGAACTCGTGCCGTCGGCGCTGAAGCTATTGGGGTCAAGGACTACTTTAGGCGACCCTTCTAAGGTTTCCTGTACATAGAACACACTTTGGTTTTGCAAACCTGCGTTCTTAAAGTAGTAGTACTTACCGCCCTTCTTAAAAGGAACAGAGTATTTTTCGTAATCGGCCAATTTCTGCAGGCGATTTTTGAGGGCCTCGCGATAAGGGATTTGGCTGAGGTAGCCGAAAGTAACCAGATTTTGTTTTTGTACCCAGTCCTTGGTTTCGGCACTCTGATCGTCTTCCAGCCAGCGGTAAGGGTCGGCAATGGTCTGACCAAAATAAGTATCTTTAACGGTGGTATCTTTTCTCGAAAAGGGATAAGTGACCGTGATTTTATCAAATGCTTCATTATTCATCGAAGAGGCATTTTGAGAGGAATTTTGCTGACAACTCAGGAGCAGCAGGCTAAAAAAAGCAAGGTTAAGGAAAGCGCAACGCATCATCTTTTGTAATTTTGCCGCTAATTACGGCACTATCCGTCAAATCAATAAAAAACACAGGCAATATTTTGATGAAACACCCTATTTTTGGCTTTAACAACCATATTACCTGCTTTCAGAACAGGATTTTGTGGGTGCTGCTGTTGTGTTGCAACAGTCTTTTGGCACAACTTCCAAAAACCCTGCCCACCCTCGACAGCCTGACCGATGAACAGGTACAGGGACTTTGCAAAGCATTGAGCCAGGAGGTCAATCTCCTTGTGGTGGCCGCTTCTGAAACACACGCTACCCTCCTAAACCAAATAAGTACACAGGAACAGGCGATTGAAAAACTAAAGCAGGACAGTACAGCGGATGTCTCAACCTTAAAGACCCTGAACAGTGAGTTGAAAAACTCCCGGAAGGAAGAAAAAAAACATACCCGGACAAAGCAAAAAGCAGTGGCCCTCTATGATGAAGCGGGAGTGCTGGAGTACGCCGAGGCAGCCCTGCAACGCAAAGACCTTCCCAAAGTATGGGAAAAATACGAACGCCTGCGGACAATGCTGTATGGCGACACGGGTGCTACCACACCAGGAACACATGCGCCGGACTCCGGGGAAGCGTCCAATGCATCTGCCGAAGAAAAGCCCAAAAAAGGAAGAAAGACACCAGGGTTGAAACCGAAAACTAAAAAAGAGAAGGCCCCGGATGTCGAAGAAAACCCTTCCAACGCTTCTACACCCGTACCCTCGGACACAGCAGGCAAAGACAAAAAGCCTGGAAAGCGCCTGAAATTTGGCAAAAAAGAATCCGGGAAAACGGAGGAAGCCGACACACCGACTCCTGTTGCGGCTACCGATTCCGAAAACACCCATGTCGTCACCCCCGAAACCCGCCCGGACAGCATCGGGGGAGGTGGAAAAAAACTGAAAAATCCCTTCAGGCGCGATAAAGATGCCCAAAAAGAAACCGATACTGCTGTGGTACGCGTTCCTGTTCGCACAGCACCCACTGCCAAAAAATTTAAAAGCTATAATTTCTTAGAGGACGTATTATATTATCCCCCTGCCCCACCCTGTCGGCTGACCTTAGATACCCGCGACGAATTTTCAGGAGACATCCGCAGGGCCACAGAGCGCACCGAATTGTTTCGACACACCAATCCTTTGCTGAAAACCTACCTACAGGGCAAAACGCAGGTTTTGTGCGAAGCAGCCCTGCACCGCACGGGCAGCCAGATGGTGCTGCGATTGTATTTGCAGATCAACGACCCCAGTACCAAAAAAGCACAGGGCAGTCTGCCCCGCAATGCGCAGGCTATCCTGAAATTCATAGACGGTGCTACCTGCAACCTGTACAACAACCAGGCCGACGAGGGAAAGAGCGATGCAGAAGGTCAGACCTTTGCTTTCGAGGGCCAGTATCCCTTGGAGCGCGATGTACTGCGAAAGCTGCGGTCGGTCGAACTCGACAAAATACGTCTTTACTGGGCCAACGGATACGAGGACTATGACGTACACGACATCCGCCTCGTCATGCGCCAACTCAAATGCGTGGAATAATCGGTTTACCCGAAAGCACAGATTATGCCGCCCATCAGTGTCAGGGTAATGACCCAGTAACCCAAGTGAATGGCCGTATATCGCCATCCCCGGCGCTCGAACAGGGCATTAATGGCCAGCACAGGCCAGATACCCGTGAAAGCAGTAATTGCCCCGTGCAATGCGCCGTGCCGGAAAGTGCGGAATCGCGTGCCATATTTTTCGTAAAAAGCCATGGCATCTTTGGCCGCCTCGCTGGTGGGGTCTGACATTCCGCCACCTTCAGGAGCAGTGGCAGAAAAGACATGCATGAAGTGGAAAACAACAGGAAGCAGGAAGCCGGCCAATAACACGCCGAGTAACAGGGTAAACAACAGGATAAGGACAAAATTGCCCTGTTTTAGTCTGTCTTCGTCTATTCCCGCATAACGTTTCCAAGCTTTGCCCAGTACATTATCGTTGTAATAAAGAAAGCCCACTAAAAGCGGGATCAACGCAGAAGCCAGAATAGGCAGCCAATTAAGTGTCATAGTAAGATAGGTGATGGTAAAAAACGGGGCAAAGTTAACTTTTTTAAAGGAACAAACTACTTTTTTATCTTGAGCCCTGTATTTTTTATTTCGCCATCAATAGCAACCGACAGCGTGAACAAAACCGCCTTTATGGTGTTGGGACAAGCAGCAGAGGGGATGCGCGTTGAGCTTCCTCCTATTTTGTAACCGCCCTTTGCACCTATGCCTTTTTCTTTTATTCGACCTTTGACACAGAACAAGTGGTTTTGGCTGGGAGCAGGTCTGTTGTTGGTCATGTGTCGCAGTCTTTTTTTAGATGTCATGGATGTGGATGCTTCCCAATATGCCTCCATTTCCATGGAAATGCTGCAAAGTGGTTCCTGGTTAGAAGTACTGCACCGCAGGGGGGATTATTTAGACAAACCGCCGCTTTTATTTTGGTTATCGGCCTGTTCTTTTTCCCTGTTTGGTCTTTCAAATTTTGCTTACAAGTTGCCCTCCCTGCTGATCGCCCTGCTGGGTGTTTATGCAGTTTACCGCTTTGCCCGGCAGTTTTATGGCGGAAAGACATCAAGACAGGCCGCTTTCATTCTGGCATCTTCCCTCGGCTTCACTGTCATTTGCAATGATGTGCGTACAGACACCCTGCTGTTGGGCTTTACTGCCTGCGCCGTTTGGTTATTGGCAGAATACCTGCAAAATGGACGTTGGTACCATGTGACAGGCGCTTTTATATGTATCGCATTGGCAATGATGGCCAAAGGCCCGATTGGATTGGTGCTGCCGGGGTTGGCAGTGGGTAGTCACTTACTTTGGCAACGTAATTGGAGTGCCTTTTTTCGTTGGGAATGGTTGGTTGGCTTGCTGTTGGTGGCAGTGCTTCTGTTTCCCATGTGTTGGGGGCTGTACCACCAGTATGACCTCCATCCCGAAAAATCGGTGAACGGACGGACGGGGGTATCGGGCTTGTATTTCTTCTTTTGGGAGCAGAGCTTTGGCCGAATCACCGGGGAAAATGTGTGGAAGAATGACACCACTGTTTTCTATTTTTTACATGTCTATGCCTGGGCATTTGCGCCGTGGATGCTGTGGCTGTCCGGGGCGTTGATACAGCAGGCGAGGTCAGGGGGACATAAAATAATCGGGAAGATAACGGACCGCGCCGGACTGCCGGAATATTACGCACTGGGGGCGTTTGCGCTTACTTTTATTGCCCTTTCCCTTTCCCGGTATAAATTGCCACATTACATATTCATCACCCTGCCTTGGGCTTCGGTGCTGACCGCACATTTTGTCCGGGCAATGCGCAATCGCATCTGGTTTTATTTACAATATCTGATTTACGGCTTGGTAAGTGTGGCAGTTTTACTGCTGTTGGGCTGGGTATTTTGTTGTAAAAATCCGTTGATTTGGGGAGTGGTGCTGTGTTTGTTAATTCTGCTTTGGCGGGGCATTTTTCGCCATCCTTTTCCTGATGATTCCGATACCAACGTCCAAAGAGGCGTTTTAGCGGCTCTTCTCGCCACCTTTGTACTCAATTTTCACTTTTACCCTACCCTCTTGCCTTATCAAAGCACCTCTCACTTGATGAAACAGGCGCGGGCAATGGACATTCCCCCTACCCGGATGGCTTTTTTCATTCGCCACGGCCATGCCCTCGACTTTTACAATGGCGCTTTGATGAAGCAATTGGATACCCCTGAACAAGTGCGCGGTACCGCCCGCGAATGGGGCGATTTCTGGCTTTATACCGATGAACAGGGGCGGAAAATTTTAGACGAAAACGGCATTACTTACACAGTGACGGCCCAAACCCGTCATTTTCAGGTCGCCCTGTTAAAACCTGCTTTTCTGAATCCCAAAACCCGCGAGCAAACATTAGAGGAGGCATTTTTGCTTAATATAAAGGCAGAACAGCCTCTGTAGGAAAAGACCGGGATAAGGTCAGCAAGATGCCCTGTGGATTAAACAAAAGCCCAAGTTTGATGTTGCTATAAAGACAATTGGCTTGTAAAGCCCTGTATTGCTATGTTTGAAAATACGTCTGCACAACTTGACTTGTTAGTCAGTGACCCCCGCCTGAGCGAACCTGAACGCGCCATTGCTCAAAAAGTAGCCGAAGGGCAGCGCGTCACCACTGAAGAGGGCATCTTCCTGTTTGAACAGGGGACTCCGGCCTATCTCGGCACCCTGGCCAACTTTGTACGCGAGCGCAAAAATGGCCACCATACTTATTTCAATCGCAACTTTCATATTGAACCCACAAATTTATGCGTCTATGACTGTAAATTCTGCTCCTATTCGCGCTTTATTAAGCAGCGCAACGATGCGGATGCGTGGGAATTTAGTATGGATGATATGATGAACATCGTTAAAAAATACGATGGCCAGCCGGTAACGGAAGTACATATTGTGGGAGGAGTATTGCCTCAATATGACGTACCTTTTTACGAAGAATTATTCCGGCGCATCAGGGTACACCGTCCGGAGTTGCATATCAAAGCCCTGACCCCGGTGGAATACCACTACATTTTTAAAAAAGCAAAAATTTCTTACGAAGAAGGCATGGCTCGAATGAAAGCGGCCGGTTTAGACAGCATTCCGGGGGGCGGTGCCGAAATTTTCCACCCGGAAATCAGGGAACAAATCGCCGCCGACAAATGCGATGCTGCCCAGTGGTTGCGCATCCACGAGATTTGGCATGGTATGGGGGGGCGCTCCAATGCTACCATTTTGTATGGACATATTGAAAAATACCGGCACCGCATAGACCACTTGGAACGCCTGCGCGATTTGCAGGACAAAACGGGCGGCTTTCAGACTTTTATTCCCTTGAAATTCCGCAATCAGGACAATCAAATGAGCCACATTCCGGAAAGCACACCCATTGAAGACTTGCGTAACTACGCCGTAAGCCGTATATTTCTGGATAATTTTGACCATGTGAAGGCGTATTGGCCCATGATCGGACGCAATATGGCCCAAATGTCGCTGGCTTTTGGCGTGGACGACATAGACGGCACCATAGATGATACCACCAAGATATACGCCATGGCCGGCAGCGAAGAACAAAATCCGGTGCTTACCACCCAACAATTGGTGGATATGATTCGTCGGGTAGGACGGCGGGCCATTGAACGCGATACTTTATATAATGTCCTGAATGACTTTACGGATACTGTTTTTGAAGAGGACAAGCAATTCAGGGGATATTACGAGTTGCCAGTGGTTAGTCAGTAAAGAATTTTAAAAAATCAGCACCTTTAATATGCTTATATACATTCTCCGGCATGGCCAGACGGAATTCAACAGGCTTGGCATCGTGCAGGGCAGTGGCGTGGATTCCGACTTAAACGACACCGGACAGCAACAGGCGCAGGCATTTTATACCACCCACTGCGATAAGAATTTTCAATTGATAGTCACCTCCCTCCTCAAACGCACCCATCAGACGGTAGCGCCTTTTATAGAGTCCGGAATTCCCTGGCAACAAATGGCCGATATCAATGAAATTTGCTGGGGCGATCACGAGGGGCAAAGCGCTACCCCAGTTTTGATGGAAGCCTACGAGCGTGTGATAGAATCCTGGAAAAATGACGAACTTGATGTCGCCCTGCCGAACGGGGAAACCGCCCGATCGTTGAGAGACCGTTTGGAACGCTTTATTGAATGGCTCCATACCCGCCCTACAGAGCGCCTTCTGGTGTGTACCCACGGGCGCACCATGCGCGCCCTCATCACCATGCTCAAAGGGAAACCCATTTCCAGCATGGAAGAGACTGAACACAGCAACACCGGGTGTTACGTGTTGCGTTTAGAAAACGGGCTGTTTCATTTTGAGGAAGAAAACTCATTGGCCCACCTGGTTTGTGCATAGCAGCGCTCAGGAAATATCTGCCAGACCAGGCGCTTCGATGCGCAGCGGCGTTTGCTGTACCGGGTGCTGCAATTCCATCACACAGCAGCACAGCGCAATGGAAGCATTGGGGAGGGCCTGCGGTGCCCCGTATTTCAGGTCGCCTTCGATGGGAGAGCCAATGGCGGCCATTTGTGCGCGAATCTGATGCGGTCGGCCAGTCTCCGGAAAGATTTGCAATAACACCCGACCATTGGGCAGGGAACGGAGGGTTTCGTAACGGGTGATACTTTCTTTGGCATCCCGAAAGGGTTTCGGAAACACCTCTGTGACATTGCGCTCCGTATCTTTCAGCAGATAATGGGTTAAAGTCCCCTTAGGCGGAGAAGGTGCTTTAAGTGTAATTGCCTGATATATTTTTTGTACTTTTTTCTCCTTAAAAAGTACGGTCAGCCGACTAAGTGCCTTGGAGGTGCGCGCAAACAATACCGCACCGCGCACAGGTCGGTCTATGCGATGTGCCGGATGCAGGAACACCGCGCCGGGTTTGTTGTACTTTTCAGCCACATATTGCTTTCCCCAGTCGGTCAGCGTTCTGTCCCCGGTGTGATCTCCCTGCACCAACCACCCGGCAGGTTTGTAAATGGCTAACAGGTGGTTGTCTTCGTAAAGCACATAGGGGGTAGTGATATTTTTTGTCATAAAAACAGGCAATAAGGTGGAATGGCCACAAAGGTAATATATTCCTTCTTAGCAGCAGGTTTTAAAAATGAGCAGGCATTTTATCTGTAATTTCCATACCTTTGCGGCCCGTTTTCCGAGTCCCGCCTTCAAAAAATAGTGCAGGGGCTACCGGGAGACCAGTTTTGTGTTCTTAATCAACTATTCTATTAATCTGCGTGCTTCAACACATGAGATGGAAACCCTTTTTGATAATGGCCCTGCTTGCCGGGGTAGCCGCCTGTAATAATTCCCGTCAAACCACTACGCCTGCTTCCTCCAACAGCATTGCTGTGCCTGCGGTACCCTCGGCGGAAGCCCCGGCCCCTGCTGCGGCACCCAAATCATCCGTCCAGGTGCCTAAATTGGTACACATTCCGGTCGAAAACCTTCCTCCCTGCAATGCCAGTCGGAAAGCCTACCTCAGCGGCGGCTGGTGGAATTTCAATGCAGCGGTCAGCGGAGCCGCCAACGAAGAAATGCTGATTGCCGAATACCGCCACAAGTGGCTCAAATTCAGAGAAGACCAGACCTTTGATTTGCTGGTAGGCAACAAAGTAGTCACTTCCGGAAAATGGGGGTGGGACGAACCGGCTTCCACCCTCTATCTTTCCTGTGCCGATCCCTTTGTGAATGGGGCATGGGCCATTAAAAATAGCGGATTCACCATGATTTGGATAGGCAACAGCCCTTATACCACCCATGGGTACCAATTGCGGCTATACAACACCAAGAACGAGCCACCTTCCAATTGAACACTTATTGAGTGCAGATGGGGCTATTTTTTTCTGTTCTGTAGTTGCCACTTTTCCCAGTCGGCAGCCGTGTCTATGTCTAATAAAGTAGGAAGCATAACGTAGGATTTGCCCAATGACTTTATTTTTTCTAATGTGGTGTTCAAAACAGTATCTGTACTCCAGGCAATATCCCGAAACAAGGCCAGCTCCGGACGCTTCATGCCCAACAGGTAGTAGCCTCCGTCTTCTACAGGCCCGACTACAAAGGGATGGCGGTCTAAAGCACGGTATGCCCTGTGCAGCAAATCGCTATTGAGGTCGGGACAATCGCTGCCTATAATCAGGGCTTTGGAGACCCTTTGGGCGAAAGCAGTTGCAAAAGCATTTTCCATACGTGCGCCCAAGTCCTCCCCTTGTTGCAGATGTTTATCAAACAGGCGATTGAACCACAGGTCATTGTTTTCCACATAGTCGCTGTAAAACAGGAATTTTTGGGCGGACACACCCAGAGCAGCCACCCGGGTGCGCGCCAATAAAATATGGTAAATGCGCAAAGCCTCCTCCTCCCCTACCCCTGCCGCAAGCCGGGTCTTGACTTTGCCCAAAACCGGATTTCGGATCATAATCAGCAATGCCTCCATAAGCAGTATGAATTATAAAAGATGAATAGTGAACCTATGCAACTACTTCACTCGCCAAATGTCTGTAAGGCTTTATAAACCAAATCCACAGGCAATCCCATAACATTCGGAAAAGTTCCCTCAATGCGGCTGATTTTACAATGGCCAATCCATTCCTGCACCCCATACGCCCCTGCCTTATCGAAAGGCTGACAGGTGTGTACATAATAGTCAATTTCGGAGTCCGTCATGGTTTCTATCCATACTTTTGTCACACCTGCAAATACCATTTCTTTCTCCGCAGCCAATAAACATACCCCTGTAACCACTGTGTGCTGTCTGCCGGACAATTGTCGAAGCATCTGAAACGCCTCAGCATAGTCGGCGGGCTTATTGTAAATAACGCCGTCCAGGATAACCACCGAATCGGCAGAAAGGATGATTTCCATATCCCGAATGAGCGAGCGGGCCGCCCTCGCCTTGCGTTGGGCGAGCATGGGGGCCACCTCTTCCGGTGGTATTTCCGAAGAAAAAGATTCGTCGGTGTCAAAAGCCATCACGGTAAACGTATAACCGGCCTCGCGCAACAGCTGGCTGCGGCGCGGGCTTTTGGAGGCCAGAATAAGGGGACGAGACATAAAAGGTTTATAAAAGGTCAGCATCCGGCTTAGGGATTGCAAAAGCGGATTTTGGCATACAGAACATTTGCGAGATAAAAAAGTTTTGAAAATAAAATATTAAATGAGTAAAATAAAATATTAATATTTAAATCAAAATAAAAAAAATACCGATCTTTGGGGTTGAATTAAATCATACACAAAAGCTTATGAAAACGCTGATCTGTCTGTTTTTTTCTATTCTCTCCTTCTTTCATGCAGTGGCTCAGGGGGAGTATGAAGCCGTTGACCGCCATGCCATACAAGCACCTGCTCATGCGGCCAAGTCTGTAAAAAAATTGTCTGCCTATCTGTGCGGCACACCCGCCCGCACAGACGAACAGCGGCTCCGAGCTATCTATGTATGGATTACCCACCACATCCTTTATCGGGATAGTACCGATGGAAAGGAGCTGTGGTCCACGCCTGCGGATATTCGCCGCCAGCAACCGGAGCAGGTCTTGCGCAATGGCACTGCCGTGTGTCTGGGTTATGCCAATTTGTTTTGCGCCCTTGCCGCCGAAGCGTCTATTCCCTGCGAAGTCGTTACGGGCATCGTGCGTACCCCCAACGGCACCATCGAGCGGATTGCCCACGCCTGGGTGGCCGCAAAAGCGGACCGGAAATGGTATCTTTTTGACCCCACGTGGGGCGTGGTGGCCGAAGAAGATGCAGCCAAAGCCACAGACGAACGCTATTTCATGGCCGTCCCTGATGAGTTTGCCGTACACCACCTGCCTGATGACCCGATGTGGCAGTTTTTGGAGCGTCCACTTCATGAAAACGAGTTTCGCAGCACCTCAGATGCTGCCATCCGGGCTGCCATAGCCCGCCCACCCGATTCGCCTTTTCATTTCAGAGATACCATGTCCACGTGGTTGCGCTTAGATTCGGCGGCCCGTACCGCACACGCCGTCTATCGCATTTTGCGCTTTAATACCGGCAATGAGCGGGTCATTCTGCAATTGGGGCGTTCTTTTTACAAAGACTTTTTTGAGCTGAAATTTGTGCTGGACTCCGTGGCGCAGGCCCATACGTTTAAAACGGAAGAGCGAATAGATACCATTCGGTTTTTGAAAAAACTTGCCCTTCTGGAACACCACTACAAAAGGGCAGGCGACCTATTTGCGCAATTGCGCGATCCGGAACGCGTGGCAAAAGCAGGAAGAATGTACAGCAGTACGCAAATGGAGGGCCTGCTGGCACAATTGCGCGGCAATATGTACATGGCCGTCTGGTATCAGTATGCCCGCAACAATCAGGACATTACCCAGGAACAGCCTTTGCGCATTTTACAGGTGCAGTCCGACCGCATCGGCGGCCTTTTTCATACCGCTTTGCAGACCCTGACGGTAGATTCGCTGTTTGGAAATGAAAGAAGGGATATATGGAACTTAGAATCTATCCGGCATTGGACCTTAGCCAATCGCTATTTGCGCCTTGCCCAAAATCACATAGACAATGAAGCCTGGCAGCGCAAACACCCGGAGGTTTTGCAAAAGTCGGTACAAACCGCAAAGGCAGAATTGGAGGCTGCAGACAGTATTGCCCGGTTGTTGTACTTGCGTCCGTGGTATGCTGTCACTATTCGGGAGCGGATTTCCGCGATTAGAAAAAGTCGCATAACAGCCGAGGTGGTAGATATCCGCTTGCAGCAACAGGCATGGATGAAGCGCCTGTTGGCTGTGTCTGACACCCGCGACCTGGCCGAAACCGACATAGAGCCGTTGAGTCAACAGGCCCGGATACTGACCCGTGAAATTGAAACCGTCATGGATTCACTGGCCCACGCGCAGCTCCCCTACGAAATCGAATTCACCCAAGCCATGCGTGTCAATATACTCAGTGATCTGTATGAATTGCAAATGCGCGAGGGCGATCTTTACTATCGCCTCTCTGTGCTGAGTTATAACAGGTCTTTGTCAGATCGGAACAACAGTTCACAGAAAGCCGCCATATCGCGCTATTGCGACAAAGCCCTTGCATATTTCAGCGAAGCAGCCAAAACCCTGACACAATTAGAAAAAACAGGCAAAGCAGGCAAAAGCACTTTACAAAATGCGCGACAGCAAACAGGGATGCTAAAAAAAGCAGTGGAGGAACTTCGTTCTTCTCTGAAATAGCGGTATCGAAAAACAAAAAGCAATGAAAAATTCGGTTACTCCACGCTATCTCCTATTTTAAAAATGTCTTTTCTCCTTTTCGGAAGGCAACCATTTTAGCCTCCTCATTTTGCTTTTTTACCTGCGTATTGTACTGCTTATATGCCTCATTCAATCGGTTTTTAAAAAGAATGTAATAAACATATCCGCTTTTCTCCTCGCGAATATAAATTTCAGGATGCTTCAGCAACGCAGGTGCCTCGGCAGGCAGCAGACTGATACTTTGTGCAAGCTGAATGGCGTAACCGGTATATTCGGAAGGCAGCCATGCGAAAGGAGCCTGTAAAGTACGAGAAGCAGCAACAATAGAATCGTTTAAAACCACTTGAGGTGTTTTTACGTCTTCTGAGTGCTGCGAAGTTGAAGGAGCAGAAGGGCCTGTGTGGTCGTGCGAACTGCCTGATATTTGCACCTGAGTACCCGGCGTTATTCTTTTGCCCTCTGACAACTCTTTCAAGAGAGCAGCGCGCTGTGTGGGTGACATGGGGCCTGCGCCGATTTCTCTCTTTATCATGTCTTCCAGACTTGTCCAATACTCCTCCGGATACTCCATAATACCGGTAATACGCAGTTCTGTACGGCGGTTGCGTTCGTGTTCCTCGTCGCTGCAAGCCACTCCATTGGCACAGCGATTCATGATTTTTGTTTCCCCGTATCCTTGCGAAGTAATGCGTTCAGCAGGAATCCCTTGGGCTACAATATAGGCCACAGCAGCGGCAGCCCTCTTTTTTGAAAGGTCCAGATTGTAAGCATCTCCTCCGCGCGCATCTGTATGCGAGCCTAATTCCACGGTCAGATTAGGGTTGTCTCGCATCAGCTGTACCGCATTATCCAAGCGGATGGCCGCATCCGGCCGAATATCCCATTTATCGTAATCATAATAAATATTCTGAAGTTGAATGCGCATATCCAACTTGACGCGTTCCATTTCGATGTTTGACAGGAGCGTACCTAATTGATTTCCCGCAGCCAAGTTTTCGGAAACACCGGGCGAAAGATCGCGGATGCCCTCTATACACAAAATACAATCTTTTACATTGATATATGCCTCTATGCGCTTAGCGAGGAAGCCGCTTTTGCGCAAAAGGACGGTGTAATGATTCCCCTGCTCAAAAGTATGTTGAAAGAATGCGTTTGGGTGATTGCGCAGGACTAATTCCGGGCGCATTTTGGTGCGATTGTAAATTTCAATCCACAGGCCGGAAAGCGCATCTACCACCTGATCGGGATGTTGTCTTGCCTCGGCAACAGTGGCATCGAACAAATACCCGGGCTTGCGCTTCATTTCCACCTTGAGATAGGTTTTTTCGTTGCCTACCCGGAAGCTGTCGGCTTTTGTCTCAAACAGTTCCTTCACAGCCGACAAGCGATAATCACCCGCCGGAAGGAGAATAGAAAATTTCCCTTCCAGGTCGGAAACGGCCTCTGCCTGTAAGATTCCGGTTTCCAGGTTGAATACCGATACCTTTACCTGATTGAGAAAACCCCGATTGTTTTCTTCAAAGCAAAAGCCCTCCACCGGAGTTTGGGCCGCTAAAATGAATGTGCTGATAAACCAGACTAATAAGACGAATATGCTCCTTATTCTCATGGCAACAATTTTTAGTAAGGACTAATGGTATTATTTGAGAGGACAGACAGATTAACCCAATTTCGCCTTTTTAATGGCCTCTGCTCGATTTCGGGCATGTAATTTCTCGTAAATATTGCGAATATGGGTGCGTACCGTCTCAATTGAGATAAACAAATGATCGGCAATCTGCTGGTACCGATACCCTTTGGCCAACCAATCCAGTACTTCTTTTTCACGTAAGGACAGGTTGTCGGCCAGATTTACTTCCTGTGGCTGATCCTGAAACGTGCTTACCACCATCCGGGCAATCTGGCTGCTCATGGGGCTGCCCCCGCGTTTCAAATCCTGCAAAGCTTCAATAAGTTTATCGGCAGGTGTATTTTTCAGAATATAACCACTTGCGCCTGCTTTTAAGGCCCGAAAAACCCGTTCTGCGTCGTCATAAACGCTCAACACCATAAATTGCATTTTCGGATGATTTGGCTTGACCTCAATAATCATGTCTATACCCGATTTGCCGGGCAACCCTATATCAGTCAGTACTAAGCATTCCCTGCCCCCAAACTCCCCTTCGTTGAACCTTGAGCTGGCATCTTCGGCATTGCCAAAAGAAGAAGCCAGTTCAAAGTCGCCGGAGCTTTCTATAAGGGCCGCTAAGTATTGGCGAATATCTTCATCATCCTCTACAATGATAACAGGTATCTTTTGCGCTTTCATTATCTGAGCATTATTTTTTCTTCTGTTGGCGCTCGCGTTCTTCCTGTATGCGCTGTTGTTCCTTCATGGCCTGCTCCAATCTTTGGCGAAAGCCACCCGATTTTTTAGGCTTGTTTCTGTTGGCTTCCAGTTGCTCCCGAATTTTATCGTGATTAATGAGGAATTTTTTGGTAGCCACTGTTTGCGCAATATTTAAAATATTGCTGAAGCACAAATACAGTGTCAGACCGGAAGCGAAACTGTTGAAGAAAAACATGAACATAACCGGCATAAAGTACTGCATGTACTTCATGATTTTCATCTGATCGGTATTCATGGTGGCATTATCCATTTGCTTCATGGAGTACCAGGTGTACCACAAGGTCGTAGCCACCCAAATCAGCGTAAACATGCTGATGTGGGTGCCAAATCCGGGCAAATAGAAAGGCAGTTTGAAGGCCACATCGTAGCTGGAAAGGTCGGTGGCCCACAGGAAACCGGCTTGTCGGAATTCAATGGCTGCAGGGAAGAAACGATACAACGCAAACCATATCGGCATTTGCAGCACAATCGGAAGGCAGCCCCCCAGAGGATTGACCTGAAACTCACTGTATAGCTTCATGGTTTCCATGGACATGGTCTGCTGGTCGTCGCCGTGTTTTTTGCGCAGGTTGTCTATCTGGGGCTTGAGGGCAGCCATTTTTGCCTGACTGTGTACCATTTTATAGGTCAATGGATAGACCAGTAACTTTACCAAAAGGGTAAGCAGCAAAATAACAATCCCTTTATTGGCCACAAAATTTGACAAAACATCAAAAATAGGATGAATGATCCAACGATTAATGGCTCCAAATATGCTCGCTCCGAAGGGAATAATATCCTGCAAGTCATTGCCCATTGCCCGCAGACGGTCGAACTCGTTCGGTCCCGTATAAATCGTCATATTGGCAGCGCCGCTCTCAAAAGGAATGTTGGCCTCCGTGCGCAATAGTTTAAGGTCATACTCGATGGCGGTAAACATGCGGGTCTCCGCCAGTACTTCCCTAAAAGAAAAATCATTGGCAATCAACGAAGTATTAAAAAATTGATTGGAATGAGACACCCACTTGACAAGCTTGGCATTCAGGTTTTGAATATCATCCTTGCGACAGTTACAATAGTCAGGGGCTTTATCATTTACCTTGTAATAGACCGATGAATAAGTGCGTTCATATTCCTGATTTTTTTCGAGTTTGTCTAAGTAGTTGTCCCAGCGCAGACGCAGTGGCTGATTGGGAATCAATACATTTTGCAAACCATTGGCAGCAATCTTATACTCAAGGCGGTAATTATCAGGCGACAGGTTATATATTTGCTCAAAATAGCCCCCCTGTGCCGCAGGAGCGCGCGCAATCAGCGCACTGCCCTGTTTTTCCAATGTGAAATACAAATCACCGGTGTTGACTACGCTACCGGCTGCATTTTGTACAGGCAGCAGGTATTCAAACTTATTCTTTGCATCCTCCAGAAGGGCCACCGTAGTGGTTACTTCGTTGTTGGCCGTATCTGTATTGATTTTATTGTAATTTTTGACCAATACTTCCTTAATACGTCCCCCTTTGGAAGTAAAACTAATCTTTACGAGGTCGTTTTCCAAAGTTTCTAAACGCTCCTCACCAGTGGCAGCCCCTGCAAAAGCGCCAAATCGGCCATACAGGACGGCCAAGGCTGCTGAATCTGTGGGTGTGGCAATGGGGCGAACGGAAGGCGCATTGGGCTTTAATATCCGGGTAGTGGTATCGGGCGAAAGAGCAGCGGTATCGGTGTCTTCCTTTTTAGGCGGAGCGGCATATTGCATCCACATAAACAGCAATACAAAAATCAACCCCATGCCTATGTACGTACTTAACTGGTTCTGTTTCTCTTGCATGATTTTCTTTCAGTGCTTCGATTTTTTACGAGCGGGCGCAAAGATAAGGGAAGTTATACGAAAGGAAAGATTTTTTAGACAGAGTACCTCTAAATATTTTTCCAATAAGCATTATCCCTGTCAAACTTTCTCTTTATATTTGTTCCTGAAAATGCAGTTTGCCGCAATAATTGGCATGATCGAGCGCATTTTGCTTTACAAAAGATTTTCATTTATGCCCTTTTTGAATAAAACCCTGTGACATTGCCCCCTGCCATTTATATTGAAAGTGAATCGTCGGTCATCTTACAGTTTTCCGACGAATTAACGCCCTTTGTAAGCGCCACGATCGCTGCCTGGAAAGAACATGTGGAGCGCAAGCCCTTTACCGGATTCTTAGAAGCAGTGCCCGCTTTTCTGACATTGACCATCCACTTTAATCCCTTTGACATTGCCAGACAGGGCGGTATTTCCCCGGCAGAACAGGTAAAAGGATGGCTGGCTGAGCAGTCGGTTGGTGTATCTCCGGTTGCATCAAATGGTACTCCGATTATAGAAATACCGGTGCGCTATGGCGGCAATTTTGGCCCTGACCTGCGAAGAGTGGCGCAAAATACAGGCCACAGCATTGAAGAAGTCATTGCACTCCATACACAAGCGCTTTATACGGTGGCCTTCATTGGCTTTGCGCCGGGATTTCCGTACCTGAGTGGCTTGCCCGGGGCACTCTCTGTACCCCGCCTGTCCACGCCGCGCACTGGTGTAGCAGCAGGCAGTGTGGCAATCGCCAATACGCTTACCTGCATTTATCCGCAAACCTCTCCCGGAGGCTGGAATATAATCGGACACACAGATTTCGTGCTGTTCAACGCCGCCTCCATGCCTCCCACCCGACTGGCTCCGGGCGTGCAAGTCCGTTTCTGTGCTGTTTCGGAGTAACAAATGTTATATATTTAAAAAAAACAGCACACATCACTCTTAATATGCCGGAAAATAGCAGCCCGCCACTTTTTTTCCTGTGGGAACAACAATTTCCCGCCTCGCAGCGTCTATGTAGCAGGCGGACCGAACAAGGTGTTGGGTCCGCCTGCTGTTGTGTTAAATGTCTGATCAAAAACAGTACCTGTTATTTTCAATTTAACTGTCTGAAAATGAACACATTATCAGATTAACAAATTAGCACATTTTACTTATGAAACATGTACTTCATTGTATTTTTATAGTCTGGTGGACTGTTTTTTTAACAGGCTCCGCTTATGCTACCCACAACCGCGCCGGAGAGATACACATTCGCCAGGTAGGCCCCCTGACTGTGGAAGCCACCATTATCACCTGGACAAAATCCAGTAGTGTGAACGCCGACCGCGACACCTTAGATATTAATTGGGGCGACGGATCCCCCGTGGAGCCAGTGGCTCGTACCAATGGGAATGGCAAAGGAGTGGATTTACCCAACGACATCAAATACAACACTTATGTGGCACGGCATACCTACGCCGGCCCGGCGGCCTACCGCATTTCGATGAGTGATCCCAACCGCATTGCAGGCATTGTGAATGTGAATCCACCCTCTTCCGACAATGTGGCTTTCCACATAGAAACCATTTATTCTTTTCAGGATCAGCAATTTGGAGGGCCGAATACCACTCCCTACCTCAAACAGCCCCCCATAGATAATGCCTGCGTAGGCAAAGTATTCAGGCACAACCCGAATGCTTTCGATATAGACAAAGACAGCTTGTCCTACCGATTGATTACGCCCCTCCAATCAGAAGGTTTGCCCGTTCCGAACTATTTTTTGCCAAGTCAGATTTTACCCGGCCCTGACAACTCCCTGTTTATGGATGAACGCACAGGCGATATTGTATGGGGCGCACCCCGATTAGCAGGTGATTATAATCTGGCGTTTATCATCATATCGTGGCGCAATGGCGCTCCCATAGATACTACCATCCGCGATATGCAGATTTTTGTAGATAAATGCGATAATAATCCTCCCCGCGTAGAAACAGTGCAGAGGCTGTGCGTTACGGCCGGCACCGTCGTTACCTTCAGGGCCACAGCAACTGACCGCGATAGCAGCGACCGCGTGAGACTCACGGCTTTGGGCGGCCCTTTTGACACTACCATAGTGTCTCCTGCCGTTTTCACAGTTACGCCGGGCTATAGCCGTCCGCCGCTGACCGGGACGTTTCGCTGGCAGACCGATTGTGCGGACATATCAGATCAATATTACTCGGTGGTGTTCAAAGCCACAGATTCGCTTACTGCCAACGGCACGCAGTTGTCCGATTTGAAAACGGTGCAAATCAAGGTCGTGGGACCGCCCCCCGAAGGATTGGTAGTGACGGCTGAAGCAGGAAAAACCACTATCAGTTGGGATAAGCCCTATTTTTGCGAAAATGCCCGGGGAAAATACTTTTATGGCTTTTCGGTATGGCGCAGAGAAGGCAATAACCCCTTTGTACCCGATACCTGCACGCCGGGTCTTGCAGGGCGGGGCTACACAGAGATTGCTTTTCGCGTGACGCGCATGCAAAACGGCCGATACATTTTTGAAGACACCAAAGTCGAGCGCGGGCGTACTTACTGCTACCGCGTAATGGCTAAATTTGCGCGTATCTCCCCTGGCGGTTACCCTTATAACTTGGTGGAGGGTTTACCCTCTAAAGAAGTGTGCGTACAGTTACCGCGCGATTTGCCCATTATGACCAATGTGTCGGTGCGTACTACCGGCGTGACCAACGGAGAAATCGAAGTGGTATGGACCAAGCCGGTAGCCAAAGATTTAGATACCCTGCTCAATCCCGGCCCCTATCGGTATCAGTTGCTTCGGGCAACGGGCGCTGGCACACCTTCGGCCTTCACCGAAGTAGTGGGGGCTTCTTTCGTACGGAATAGGTTTTGGCAGGCCAATGACACCTCTTTTATAGATCGCTCCCTCAATACTGAAAGCAACCAGTATCATTACAAGGTAGCATTTTATGCAGCTTCCAAACCTGATCCTTTGGGATTCAGCAATGAAGCTTCTTCTGTATTTCTTACTGCCGGAGCCACCGATCAGGCCAGCGAATTGACCTGGATACAACGGGTGCCTTGGGCGAATTTTCGGTATATCATTTACAGGAAAAATTTGGCAGGGGGATTCGACTCCATTGGAGTCAGCACTACACCCCGTTATACCGACAGGGGTTTGGTAAACGGGCAGCGCTATTGCTATAAAATACGCACCATTGGTACTTATGCCATCCAGGGGGTGCGCAGTCCGCTGCTGAACCATTCGCAGGAGGCCTGCAATATTCCTATAGACACCATTCCGCCTTGCGTGCCGACTTTAACGGTGAAAAATCTCTGTCAGGACCGGCAATCCGGCACTGTGGCGGGGCCACCCTACGAAAATAAGTTAGAGTGGACCAATAGCAATACCTGTCCGGGGGCAGATGATACCGATTCTTACAAAGTATGGTACGCGCCTACGCCCAATGCGCCTTTTGTGGTACTTGAAACCCTGAATGGAGCCAATAAAACCACTTACACCCATACTTTAGACAATAATCTGGCGGGCTGTTATGCGGTGAGTGCCACTGACACCGCAGGCAATGAAAGCAGGCGCAGCAACGTGGTGTGCGTGGACAACTGTCCCGACTATCTGCTTCCCAATGCTTTCACGCCCAATGGGGACGGACACAATGATGTGTACACGCCCTTTCCGGGGTGGCGCTTTATAGAAAAAATAGAACTCCAAATATTGAATATCTGGGGAAATGTAGTGTTCACAACTGAAGACCCGGCCATTAACTGGAACGGTACTACTTCCGACGGCAAGGAAGCATCAGACGGCACCTACTATTATGTTTGCCGCGTCTTTGAGCGCCGGGTGGAGGGGATCGTTGCACGGCCCGATGCGCTCAGGGGCTATATCGAACTGGTGCGGTAAAGAACGGATAAAGAGCGGGAACCACAAGATCACACCCTTCCCACAAAAAGATACCGCTCGAATGGAGGGTCAGATGTCGCAAATTTCAATGGCTTTGGCCAATGAGGCAAAGCCGTCTTTGTTGGCAGGCATGAATTCCTGTGCCACATATCCCTTGAATCCGGTTTTGTGAATGGCCTTCACGATAGCCGGATAATAGAGTTCCTGCGTTTCATCTATTTCGTGGCGACCGGGTACGCCCGCCGTGTGGTAATGTGCAATATAAGGGTGATGTTCCTGAATAGTGCGAATTACATCGCCCTCATCAATTTGCATGTGATAAATATCGTACAGCAATTTAAAATGGGGAGAGTCTAAGCGTCGGCAAAGTTCCACCCCCCACGGTGTACGATCGCACATATAATCCTTGTGGTCTATCTTGCTGTTGAGCAGCTCCATCACAAGGGTGACGCCGTGTTTTTCGGCCAAAGGCAAGACTTTTTTTAAGCCTTCGGTACAATTTTTCCATCCCTTTTCATCTTTCATGCCGCGCCGATTGCCGCTGAAACAAATCAGGTTTTTATAACCGGCCTCCGCTACTCTGGGAATCATGGCGGTATAATTTTTCACCAACTGCTCGTGGTATTTTTTATCCGCCCACCCGTTGGTCAGGTTGATCTCTGCTCCATTGCACATGGACGAATCTAAGCCATGTTTTTTAAGAACAGGCCAGTCAGCAGGCCCCACCAAGTCTATAGCCGTAATGCCCATGGGCTTCACAGCAGCGCACAGTTCATCGAGGGGAACTTTGCCAAAGCACCACCGACAAACAGAGTGGCGGATGTTACCCTTCATGACCGGAGCGTCAACAGGTGGACGGGTCGCCCCCTCCAAAGTGTATGCAGGTGAAGTACTGAGGGCAGCAGCGCCCGCCAGCATGGTTTTGATGGCCTGACGGCGATTGGACATGACGGAAGTAAAATTTTGATATAAAAAAGGTGCGATTCGGCTGCAAAAATACGGGCAGGCGATCAATTTGCATCAGTTTTTAAAAAATAAATCTGCTCTTCCGCCACATAGCGCCATAAAGCTGCGGCGTGAATGGCCTGCATGATTGCGCCCGACAATAGAAGTTGGGGCAACTGCGCAGGGGACACCAAATGCACCGTGATTTCTTCTGTGTGTTCCAATGCCTGTATGCCCATACGCCGCACCCCACGTGCTAAAAATAAGTGGGCCATATTGGTATGGGTAGCGGGGTTGGCAGAAACGGCCATCCAGTACTCCCACTTCCCACCGCCATAGCCGGTTTCTTCTAAAAGCTCCCGCTTTGCATTTTCCAGCAGTGTAGCGTCCGCATCCACCACGCCGGCTACCAGCTCGTAATGTACACCTCCGATACCATGCCGATATTGTCGGATGAGCAACAGCTCGCCCGCCTCCGTGACTGCCAGTACGCTTACCCAGTCGGGGTACTCAAATACAAAATAGTCGGGAATGATGGCCCCCGTTGCCAATTCCACGGTATCTTCGCGCAATATCATGTAGGGGCTGCGGTCTAAGGTATAGCGCTGTTGCAGGATTTTCCACGGGAGCGGGTCAGAAGGGAACATGGGATGTGGGATGTATATTGTAATCTATCTGTAGGGTAAACATTCTGACATTCATAAGCAAAGTGTGTTATTGCTCTGATGAACATCCGAAAGACCTATCTCGATTTCACCTCGTTCCATACCTGATTGTAGCGGGCGCGCTCTTTCACCGGCTGCCAGAAGTTGAGGCGCTCATGGAAGTATCCCATATTGTTCACATGGGTCACTTCCTGCAATTCCCTGCTCATATATGCCGCTGCGCCGGGATTTGCAATGGAATAATTGGTCACCTCAGCCACTTTGGCCATATTTTCCGGTTGGCTGATGTAGTCGAGATACAACTGTGCCAACTCCGCATTTTTGGAACCTTTCACAACCATCAGGCGGTCAATCCAACCCGTAGATCCTTCTTTCGGAATGGTGGTTTTGATGTTCATACCACCTTTATTGAGGGTGGCAGATGTAAGAGGCCAACCAACAGCCAGCACCACTTCTTTGTTTTTCATCAGATTGTCCAATTCGCCTGCCGTAGCCCAGTATTTCCGTAATTGGGGTTTCAAGGTACTCAACTTTTTCTTACACGCCTCCAATTGTTCGGGAGTCATATTATACAAAGCGGCTTTGTCCGTTTTATCATAGCCCAATATTTGCCCCATCAGATAAATATTGGAAATATCATCCCAAACGGAAACTTTACCCTTATAAGCAGGGTCCCATAAAACCTTCCATGAAGTCGGCTCTTCTTTAACAACATCAGCGTTATACACCAAATAATCCGGCCCCCAGGTAAAAGGCATCCCATATACTTTGCCGTCTTTACTGACATCCGTCATGTTGCGGAGCAACGTTGAAAGGTTATGCCACTGCGAAATTTTACCCGGATCAATGGGTTCCACCAAGTCCATTTCAATAAGGGTGGAAGCCACGTCAGATGATGGCGATATAATGTCGTATGCAGCGCAGCCACCATTTTGCAACTTAGACATCAACTCGTCGGAAGAACCAAAATAAGTTCCTTTTACAGCCACGCCGTACTTATCCTCAAAGCCCTTGGTGAATTCTTCGTCCGCATAACCCTCCCACGAGAGAATGTTAAGCGTAGCTCCTTTGTATTTTGCAAGAGGGTACTCTGCTTTTGTTTCAGATTTATTGTCACCAACACAGGTAGACATACAGGAGACCAGGAACACCGCAGGGAGCAAATTCCAAAAAATGCGCATGGGTAAAACAAGATAAGAAGTGAAGAAGGAAAAAGGCCAACAAAATTGGTTGGTTGCCAAACAACATTTCGGATAGAATATCTATTTCAGTTCCTTTTAGCTTAAGGGCAGGTGGCGGGCTTCTGAGCGGTCAGATAAAAATCCACCGTTTCTCCAGTGCGCATAGTGCCATTCGGATCATATTTGGGCGTTTGCTTCCACACATACGCCGACTCCTTGTCGGTGACAGTAGCGTCCGGGATTACTGCCCCCACATTCAGTCCCAGGGTCTGAAGTAGAAACTTCGCAGCATCAAAAGTCTGACAGGTACAATCCGGAATTTCCACGGTAGTGCGGGTGGCTTCGCTGACCACAAAATCGAGCGTAGCCCCCATTTCAATATCGTAGCCCAGTCGAATTTTGGGGGTAATGGTATCGCCTCGGTGAATGATATTCACAATGGTATTGGGATCCAGACGTGGGTCGGCCACACGCGCCACAATACGCGGCTTCAGACCCAACCTTCCTAATTTTCGACTGTACAGGTCATAGTCGTCGCCGCCTGTCAAATCGGGAAGGCGCACAATGTCCGGGTTATTTTTTGCCACTGTAAAATAGATCGTCCGGCTTTCTTTCACCATGCTGCCTGCCTTGGGGTTTTGGGACAAAACCTCGCCAGGCGGTTTACCCGGTACATAAACCGAGTCGCTGATGGCCACATTGAAATCGCGGGCACGGGCTTTTTTGGATGCTTCTCGAAAGCTGTTGCCTGTAAAATCCGGTGTGGCAATCCTTTCTGAATGATGGGTATAGCATTTAAGCCACCATAAAGTAAGCAGGAGCAGGCCAAATAGAAGACCGACCATGCCAAGACAGTTTTTTAGCACAAAAGGGGCTGTGAAAAATGCGTACAACTCTATCCCTAAACGCCGGATTTTTTGCCACATAGAAAGAAAAAGAAGAAAATAATAGAAACGGCCGGAAAAAGCAAACAACTGCCTTTCTGAACAGCGGCAAAGATACAGGCTTTTAAAAATTTTTGTAGTTTTGAGCATTTATTTACACCATCTTGGTATCAAATTTGCACCGCTCAGGGGTCAAAACAAACAAACACTTGCGATTTCATGAAACACTGTATCACTTTAACGGTCTTCTTTTGTTGCCCGAATGCCCTTTGTACCCACCTTCGTCGGCCTTTCATTGGCCTCCGATTGGCCGAAAATTGACAAACCTGCAATAAAATTGCACTTTTTGGAGCATTTCGTTTGGTGATATAGAAAAGGGCCTTTTCTTTGTGGTCGTTTTTAATCATTTATGAAAAGTGTCCTTCGTGCAGACCGATGGATATTGACCCTCGTAGGGGTCAGTATTGCTACGTTTTTGTGCGCCCACCCTGTGCGGTCTGTGGGGGAATTGCTGCATCCTGATGGCACCCTGAACCTGACCACAGGTTGGTCTGGCAGTCTCAATTTAAGTGGCTATTCCGTTACTTTGGATGCAGAGCGTGGCCCGGTTTTTACGGCATTGACCGAAACCTGGTCGCCGGTGGGAGAAGGGCTGAATGGGGCCTGCCACGCATTGTTAGTACTCAACGACACCCTGATTGCAGGTGGGTCTTTTACCAACGTTGGTGCCTTGCCCGTAAACTATATCGCCAGCTGGAATGGCATTCGCTGGAGTGCTTTGCGGGGCGGCCTTAATGGCCCTGTATATGCCCTGACCCTGCGCGGCACCGATGTGGTCGCAGGCGGCAACTTCACCCGCTCGGGTACAGCGGTACTCAATCGAATCGCTGTCTGGTCTCCTTCAATGCGCACCTGGACGGCGCTGGGAACCGGATTGAACAGCGCCTGCTACGCCCTGCAGGTACAGGGCAGCGACCTTTTTGCAGGAGGAACTTTCACGGTTGCCGGTAATGTGGCAGCCAATTTCATTGCTCGTTGGAGTGGCACGGCCTGGTTTGCTTTGGGAGTCGGTCTGGATGCTCCCTGCTATGCCCTGGCCTCTTTTTCAGGTGCTATGATTGCAGGTGGCGCATTTACAACAGCCGGCAATGTCCCTGCCAATCGCATCGCCCGTTGGAGCGGTACTGCGTGGACTGCCCTCGGAGCCGGACTGAACGGCACCTGTTATGCCATGACGGTGCAGGAGAATAACTTTGCTTATTTGTCGGGCGGCCTGTTTGTGGGCGGCGATTTTTCCACGGCAGGCGGCATCCCCGCCAATAATATTGCCCGTTGGAATGGCACCACCTGGTTTGTGCTGGGAAGTGGTCTGAATGGCCCCTGTTATGCCTTAGCGGCCAACGGCAGTTATGTGTACGCAGGTGGTGCTTTTACAAGTGCAGGCGGGCAGCCCGCCAACCGCATTGCCCGATGGAGCAATCCCGTTTGGAGCAGCCTCGGGGAGGGCCTGAATGGCGACGTATATGCTTTGGCTATGCGGGGTACTACTGTGGTTACGGGAGGGCTTTTCACAGAAGCAGACCGGGAGCCTGCCCTCAATATTGCTGTCACTGTCGGATGTATCCCGCCTGCACTGGCTCCGTTGCGCAATGATACGGTGTGTGAGGGGGATGTATATGAGGGCAAGCTCTTTAATGCTCAGCCCCCCGGAACGGTTACTTATTGGGGCAACGACAATGGCCGGACAGGCATGGCTCCCTGGGGCATGGATAGCATTTCGCCGTTCGTTGGATTAACGCCCTTAGCCATTTCAAACGTACAGGCCACACCCTATTCGGAGGCCATGTACGCCTATGTGAACAATGGTTCCAATTTAGCCGTTGTCAATTTGACTAACCAGAATATCGTCCGTAATATTCCGATACCCGGTACCATAACGGCTGTTGCTGTCAGCCCTGCGAACAGCACCGTATTGGTGACTACACAAGGCAGTGGCACACGAAACGTGGTCAATATAGACACCAGAACCCACCTTATAAGGTCCAGTACCCCCGTAGGCACCACAACCGCTTCTGTTCCTACCGGCATCGCCATCAACGGAAACGGCAGCCGCGCTTATATTACCAACCGCACTACCAACAATGTTACTGTATTTGATCCGGTTATCAATGTAACTTATGCCAACATTCCGGTAGGTACCGGGCCACGCGGCATTGCAGTTTCTTCCGACAGTAGTACTATTTACGTGGCCAGCGAAGGGTCGAATGAAGTACATGTTTTATCCGGAAATTTTAATACGGTTTTGGATACCATTCCGGTTGGAGAGTCCCCTTATGCAGTACTGGTACATCCCAACAACCAATTGGTCTATGTCACCATTGCTAACCCTCCTTCCATAGATATCATAGATGTGGCAGTGGATACTGTGGTGGCAAATATTCCACTTGCCAACCCACCCCGCGACATGGCCATCAGTCGGGATGGCAGTCGGTTGTACGTTTCTACAACGTCTCCCAGCGGGGTCAGTGCGCTTGCAGTGATCAATACTCTTACAAGCGCGGTGATCGCCAATGTGGCAGTAGGTCCCAATGCCGTCGGCGTGAGCATCAGTCCCGACGGAACATTAGTAGGCGTGGCAAGCAGTGGCACAGGGTCTGTATTACCAAGTTTAAGGGTAATCAGTACCGCTACGAATACGGAGGTTCGCCGCGTGGATTTCCCCGCAGGAGCCGCCACTTCTGCATTTGGAGAGTTTATTATGCCCGGCTCCTGCGCCGGCTCGGCCCGCACTTTTTCTTTGCAGGTTTACCCGCGTACAGTAGTCAACCTCGGAAAGGACACTTTTGTTTGCGCCGGTCGGCCGGTCCAACTCACCGCCGAAGGCACGGGGGTCAGTTTTTTGTGGACACCGCCTTACACCCTGTCTCCACCCCACCTGACACGCAGTATTCCGGTACGCCCTGCTGTCACCACCGATTATATAGTAGAGGCGCTGAACGCCTATGGGTGTCCGGCACGCGACACCATTACCGTAAAAGTCCATAAACCCAGACCTATGATTTGCCGGGACAAATTTCCCGTATATTTAGACAGTCTGGGGCGTTTTATCCTGCGGCCCGGTCTTTTTATTGGCGATACCATTCTGACTCCCGAAATTTATCAATATACGGTGCGCACCCAAAGCGGACGTTTTATCAACGATACCCTGACCTGCGACCAATTAGATCAAATCGTCACAGTGACGCTGCGCGACCCGTGTAGTAATCAGCAGTGCCAAAGTCAGGTTATTGTGTTAGATACAGTGCCTCCTAAGCCGCAGTGTAGCGACGTTTTTGTGCGTTGCGCCCTGACCTCCTACGACCCTTTTTACCTGCGCGATTCCTTTCAGGTGGCCAATGCCTACCCGGCTACAGATAATTGCGGCGCTTTTATCGGCAGCTGGACGGACGGCCCCATTATCAGCCGGCCATGCAGTCTGACGGTTCTTGACCAAGCCAGACGCACCCGCTTTATCAGTGCCTCTTTTGTGCGCACCTGGAGTTTCCGGGACTCCTCCGGCAACCGTTCTTCCTGTACCCAGAATATTTACTTTGAAAGGGTGCGGGTGTGGGATGTGACTTTTCCCAGAGATACATCCGTACGCTGCGACTGGACGGAGGATCAATACAACGACGAAAATTTCGCCCCCTTCATTCGCCTGAATGGCAAACGGATACCCTTGTTTTTTAACAATCCTGTAGTGCAGTTTTGCGGCCCTTCTGCCACCTACACTGAACAGGTATTTCCCGAAAAAGACGGCGTATTTACCATACACCGCCGTTGGGTGATTGCCGACCCCTGTCTCGGCAATGTTTCCGGCACCACGCCCGTCCCCTATACCAATCCGCGTTTTGCCGTACAAATCATTACCGTCACACCCGACCGGGGAATCACCGCAGAATGCCCCGCCAATCTCACTGTCAGTACGCGCTGGGACACCTGTTGTGTGGCAGTGGATTTACCCGACATTATTTTAAGCGATGCCTGCGGACGGCCTTCTTCGGTCGGGGCCATTGTGCGGGCCATAGATTTTGCCTCCGGCGATACCATTGGCACCTATGGCATACAGGGAAAATTGGTGGATTTTCCGAACAATAACCATTGGCTGACAGATACGCTGGGGGCATTGGGCAAAACACCATGTCTGCCTCCGGGTACACACTTAGTCACTTATAACCTCCAAAACGACCGATTGGCGCTGTTTCAGTGTCGTTTTACAGTTACAGTGGCCAATTTGAATCCGCCAAGCGCCATTTGTCAGGACCCGGTGGTTGTGGCATTGGGACAGGATGACGAAAGTGACTGCTATTTTGCCAAACCCGACTCCCTGCGTTTCGGAGGCGTGGGCTGGTTGCCAGCCGGCAGTCTGAGCGACGGCTCTTATGATCGCTGCCACGCGGACTTAAAACTGACAGCCCGGCGCGTTCCTCCTTACAGCCCTTTTATAGAAAGTCTGAGTAAACAGCCCTGTATTCCCGGTGGTCTTTCGGAATACGAACGCGCCACTGCCGAATTGGATTCGGTAAAATTTTACTGTGAAGAGGCAGGCTCCACGATTATGGTATCTCTGCGGGTGTATCGTTTGGATTACAACGGTCAGCCCCAGCGCGACCACAACGGCGACTTTATTTACGGAGAATGCATGACCCGCGTACAGGTACAGGATAAACTACCGCCCACCTGTACAGCCCCCCCTTCTATTACGATTGATTGCGAAAGTTTCGACCCGGGTCTGACCGCTTATGGCGATGCCACTATACAAGACAATTGTTGTATAGGCCAAATCAGCCGAATGGCGGACTACAGCCTCTTCGACACCGTTTGTAATAAAGGAACGCTCACCCGGTTTTTTGAAGCACAGGATTGCAGCCAGCGCAGTGTACAATGCGCCCAACGCATTGTGGTCAACTACAAGCAGTCGTACTTTGTGCGTTTTCCCGACGACCGGATTATTACACATTGTGCGGGAAATGCGCCTGTTACACCTCCCTTGTTTTTTGGAAAAGACTGTGAGGCATTAGGTCATTCCTACAAAGACGATACATTATTGAATACGACCGAAGCGTGTCGAGTCATACGGCGCACATGGCGGATTATTAATTGGTGTACCTATTCACCGAACCTGCCCTATATCGAAATACCCAATCCGCAACCGCAGGTTTTTTTGCTGCACCCGGATAACCTGCCCGGCCCGGTGGTATCTGCGGCAGGTACATTGCCCCCCTGGTCGCCCACTATCAGTCGCCTGTCTCCACAAAATAATACGCCCCTTGCTTTCAGTACCCTTTGGTCGGCAGATGCCAATGGTTATAGTTATACCCAGTTGCTCTACATTGTTGATCAGGGGGTTCCCACTGCTTCATGCGGGAAGGTGGATTCTTGCGATTACACCATAAATGACTCCCTGCTTTGGAAGGATGTGCGTTTTTATGAGCGCCATACACAACACCATGACTTGTGTGAAGGCCCGGTCGTTTTATCTGCCACTGCTACCGATGCCTGTGCAGGGGGAGATTTGAAGGTACATTTCCGACTCTTTTTAGATTTAGACGACAATGGCATAGCCGAAACAATGGTGGGCAGTCAGGCCCCGCCTGCGCCGGGAAAAGTCCACTTTGGCAATGCACTCAATCCCAACTATCAGGATGGCATTCCGCAAGATTTTGATGCCCGCCCGCTCCCCCCTGAAAAAAAATATCGATTCGCAATACAGACAACCCGTTCTGGCGACACCCTTTCGGCGGCTTTGCGCTGGAATACGGTGGCCGCACCCGATCAATGGCTGGTGCCCGAGTTACCGCACGGAACACACCGCATTGAATGGATTTTTACAGATGGCTGTGGCAATGAAACCCTCTGCAAGCGTATTTTTACGGTAAAAGACTGCAAAAAGCCGACCATTGTTTGCAAGTCGCTGAATGTTAATCTGAGTAATCTGGGTACTTTGGCCCTCTGGCCTTCGGACTTTTTAGAATATGCGTTTGATAACTGTACGCCTGCGGATTCTATTCATTTCAAAGTTGTTAATGAAACCAAATCTACGGGCCGTTTTCCGGGAGACTCCACGATTTTGCTATTTACCTGTGCGGATGTAGGCGTACACCTCATCAATATATGGGGAAAAGACTACGCTGGCAATGCCGATTTTTGTGCCACTTATGTTATTGTTCAGGATAACGCAGGGGCCTGTACCCAAAGAGCGACCATAGCGGGTACGCTCACTACAGAAGCCGTAAAGGGCGTACAGGATGCCAAAATACAATTATCGGGCAAACATTTTGCTATACCTCCTGTTGATCTGTTCCGACAATCGGACGACACCGGAAACTACGTTTTTTCTAACGCTCTTCCCTATCTGGGCAGTTATGAAGTAAAACCCTACAAGAATGACAATCCACTGAATGGAGTAACCACCCTCGACCTTTCCCTGATTAGTAAGCATATTCTTAACCTGACACCCCTCACCTCGCCTTATAAGTTGATTGCCGCCGATGCCAACAAGTCGGGAACCATCACTACCTTAGACATTGTGGCCCTTCGCCGCCTCATTCTTGGCATCAGCGACTCACTGACCGGCAATACCTCCTGGCGTTTTGTACCCCGCACCCACGTCTTCCCCAATCCGCGCAATCCCTTCCAGTCTCCTTTCCCGGAATCCATTCGGGTGGACAGTCTGCTGGCCGGCCGGAATACGCTGGAGGAAAATTTCGTCAGTATCAAAACAGGCGATCTCAATGGCACAGCGCAAGCCAACAATCTGATGACAGCCGAAGAACGGAGCGAAAACCCGCTGTATCTTTCTCTTTCCGACCACTTGTTTGAAGCAGGAGAGTTCTTCCGTGTAAAAATTACAGCACCCCCTGCTGCAGTTTTTCAGTTCACTTTGGAACACCCCGGCTTGTTATTGAACCGTGTAGAACCCGTTCTGCCGATGCGCTTGGAACATTTCGGGGTATTCGAACAGGCGAATTTCCTGACAGTGGCCTACGAAGGCAGCTTGCAGCCTTCCACACCGGCATTTGTACTCCATTTTAAGGCGCTGCACACGGGCAGCCTGAAAAATGCTCTTTTCCTGTCTGATCGGCCTACCAAAAGAGTTGGATTTAATGAGAAAATATCGGCTGAGGAAAAACCAAAATTGTCTTTTAAACCAGTTTCGGAACAAGTCGCCGACGAGGTACCATTCCGCCTTTATACCTGTGTACCCAATCCTTTCCAGAACCGCGTTCATGTCACTTTTTATATGCCACGTGCCGACCTGCTTTCCCTACACCTCGGCGATGCCACAGGACGTTTACTTATGCAAAAGGACATCTATTTCGAGCAGGGAATGCACACTCTGATACTTGTAGAAAGTGATTTAGTTGGTCTGACGGCGGGCGTATATTGGCTCCGTTTAAATACGGCAGGCGCAACCGCAACGCTGAAATTAGTGCGGCAATAACAACAAAAGGGCGTAAACATACCACTTTCAAATATACAGCGTGCCAGCACACTTACCTTCCCTGTAGTACCTTTAGAAACCAATCGCGCTCTGTCAGGTGTTCTTCCTGCTCCAAAGCGTTTTGCAGGGCTTTGCGTCCGGCAGCATCATACGGGCTGAGCGTCAGTAACTTCTCAAAATAGCGGAGAATATTTTGGTAGTTGTCGCGGTGATAACCAATGATTTTTTTGCGGCGCAGGAAAATTTTGGCAGCATCTAAGGCGGCTTCCAAAGGTCGAAAAGCGCGGGTTTCGTAATAGATTTTCAGCAGCAGAATGCGTGCCGCCAGATTAAGCAGCAGGTCTTCGTAATCTGCTTTTTGAAGCAACTCGATGGCCTCGCCGTACCGCTGACGAATGTAGGCAAGCCGTGCCAGATTGAAACTGACCATACTTTCCTGATGCTCCTCAGGAAGTTTGTCGCGGTAATGCAAAATAAAGTACTCCACCCAGTCGAAGGCTTCTATTTTCAAACCCATTCCTACGATATTGCGGAAAGTAAAGCGGGAAATTTGCTCTTTTTCCAAAAGATAGCCCTGTTGAAGGGCGTGTTGGTACAACTCTAATCCTTCGTGTGCGAAATGTACATCTCCTTCGTTGAGTTTCCGAATACAAAAGTTGAGCGCCAATAATAAAATATCACGACATTCCGTGGGTGGAAAAATAGTTTCTGCCTGTAGGAGCAGGGGTTTCAAATGCTCAAAGTGACGGGTTTCCGAAGGATTCAACAGCGCCAGGCAGCAATGATAATAAAGGGCAATATCCGGTTGTTTCAACCATTCGGGATGCGATTCCAGATACAATAAAAGCAAATCCAGCAGACCACGTTGGTAAGTAGTTTTGTAAACAGCCTGATGCGAAATTAACTCACACGACAGTTTAAGACGGCGCAAGACAAAAGCCTTATCCAAACTGTCTGAAAAAACCTGAAAGGAAATGGTTTGGGTACGCGCCTTGCCGGGGTTTTGCCGCATTAAACCCGCCAGCAACCGGAATTGCAGATCATGCCATTCCATGCCTTTATATTGCTCCTGCTCCAACTGCTTATAAGCATCTGCTAAAGATTCCTGAGCGTGATCCTCGGCTTCTATTTCCTGCAAGGCTTCGGCCAATAACAATTTACCACGCACCGGATTTTGCTCCAACAAGTTTATAATCAAGTATTTACGTACAATTTCGGTCAGGAGGAAAATCACTGTGCGCATTACAGCCCCGTCGAAGGGCCTGCCGTACAGCTGCGCATACAGGTCGGCACGCGAAAGGGGCTTCTTGGCCTCAATAGCCTTTCGAAGTAATGTGTAAGCGGTTTCCACCTCTTTTTTTTGATTGAAAAAAGGGCTGCTGACCATCTGCCCAATTTCCTTACGCGCAGCGGGCGGAAGGGAAACAATTATATTCCACAAGACCGTTTTTTGCATTTTTAAAAACGTTTTTTTTTATAAAATATTTAAAATCAATAATTTAAAAACAAAATCAACGCAAATATAGAAAACGTTTTGGTAAAAATGTTTTTTTGCCTTACAAAATTACCCCGCATCTTTGCAGTGTCGAAATTCTTCTGCTCATCAAAAAACAGATTTTAATATGCAAGCGACCCGTACCTGTTTTCTCTTATTGCTGCTGGGAATATTGTTGCCCGCTGCTTCTTTCTCCCAAAACATTGACCCGTCGGTACCCTACTTTACTGTTCTGTCGCCGAGTTCTTTGAGAAATGTTTATTCTTACCCCCAATACGGCTATGCCACTTTTGGGAATGGGGTAACCAACGGTGACATTTACGCAGAACTGGCTTTGCCGCAGGACTCTTTGTTCTGCGACAGTCTCCCGGCTTCTAATTTAACGGGCAAAATCGTACTCATCGCACGCGGCACCTGCGAGTTTGGCAGAAAAGTACTCAATGCCCAGATTCGGGGAGCTAAAGGCGTTATTATCTATAACCGCGATGAAACTACCGCCTCGATGGGTGCGGGAACAGTAGGTAATCTGGTGAGCATACCCTCTATTATGGTACCTTTGTCCATTGGCACTTCCCTGCGCAACGCCATCTGGCAGGGGCAAACTGTGCGGGTATCTTTCAGTGCTTCTCCGACGGGCTTTGGCATTGTCAGCGGTAAAGTCCGATACGACCAAAATCAAAATTGCGTGTCGGACGGCACGGAAATCGGATTGCCCGCCTGGGTAGTGACGGCACAGGGCAATGGCCATTCCAGCACAGCAGTAACTGATGAGCAGGGGCTTTATACACTGGGTGTTGATTCTGCGGCTGTACCTTATACGCTTTCATCTGCTCCTCTCTACGGCGCATGGACGTTGTGCGGCAACCCGCCTGCTATTACAACTGTTTCGAGCGGTCAAGTCATAACCAGAGACTTTGCAGCTGTGCCTCAACTGATATGCCCGACTTTAAGAACCCAGGTCAGCCTTTCGCGCTTACGCCGTTGCTTTGTCAACCAGGTCCTGGTAAAGGTATGCAACGCAGGCACTGAGGTGGCCAACAATGCTTATGTGGATGTACGCCTTCCTTCCCCGGCTTTCGAGCCGATTTCGGCAGCCTCCCTTCCCTATACCACCATATCAACAGGTAGCTATCGCTTCCAATTGGGCAATTTGGACATTGGTGCCTGTACCTCTTTTTCATTAAGCGCCCGCATTGCCTGCGGCGATACTACTGCACTGGGTCAAACCCTTTGCGTGGAGGCACAGGCTCATCCGGATACCCTGTGTACCCCTGTAGGCAGCCGCTGGAACGGAGCCAATGTGCAGGTCGGTGCCACCTGCAAAGGAACGGAAGTGGAAATAACCATTCAAAATAAAGGCAATGCGCCTATGGCATCAGCATCCGAATTTATTATTATCGAAGACGATGTAATGTTTCAGGGCGGGAATATACAATTGTCCGCCAATGGAACCAGAACCATTAAAGTACCTGCCAACGGTTCTACCTGGCGCATAGAAGCCACCCAGGTTCCTTATCATCCCGTTCCTCAAAACCCCGCCGCTACCATAGAAGGGTGTACAAGCGGCTCCGGCGCGGCCTCAACCGGCTACCACCTCATGTTCCCGGTGTATGACCCCAGCCCGGCATTTGACCGCCAGTGTATGGAAATCATCGGGGCGTACGATCCCAATGATAAACAGGGATTTCCAAAGGGAGTGGGCAACGACCACCTGATCGCACCCAATACAGAAATAGAATATCTGATTCGTTTTCAAAATACAGGTACTGATACTGCCTTCAATATCATTATTCGGGATACCCTGTCGCCCTTCCTCAGTCCACGCAGTATTGTTCCGGGCGCAGCAAGTGCTAAATATCAATTAGAGGTCAAAGAGGGCGGTATTCTGGTATTCAGGTTTCCGAATATTCAATTGGTGGACAGTTTTACCAATGAACGCCTCTCGCATGGCTATGTCTATTTCAAAATAGCGCAACTACCCGATCTGCCTGACGGCATTAGTATTCGCAATAAGGCGGGCATCTACTTTGACTATAACCCGCCGGTCATCACCAATGAAACAGAACACGTCGTCGGATACATTCCCCGCGTTACCAGCTCCACACAGCAGCCTGCTAACCGGATACCGACATTGGAGATTTATCCAAATCCTGTACAGCCGGGCATGCCCGTTCAATTCAAAACCAATCTGCCGGAGGACACCCACTGCCGTATATTTGACATGCAGGGCCGTCTCACTGCGCAGGGTACCCTTGTGAAAAATGTTTTGCGCCTTCCTTCCAATGGTATTCCCTCCGGTACTTATCGCATAGAGATGTGGCGTGTACAACAGTGCATCGGAACGAGTACGCTGGTGGTTGCCGCTGCCCGGGAGTAGTGTCAATCAGGCAGACCCCATAAAATTGAAATCTACGCGAAGGGTCGGAGTGACGGATGTCGCCCCGACCCTTTTTCTGTAATCTTTGGAGGGTCCGTGAATACTCCTGACAGATGTAAATTTACTCCAACTTGAAACGCACAGGCAGTTTATAACGCACCCTGACCGGATGCCCATTGGCTTCACCGGGCATCCAGCGGGGCATCATCCCGATGACGCGCATGGCTTCTTTGCCACAACCCCCGCCAATATCGCGCACCACCTCTATATCCGTAGTGTTGCCCTGTTTGTCAACTACAAAAGAGAGGACAACAGTACCCTGAATCGTCGCATCCCGTGCAAGAGCAGGGTATTGGATATTCGATGCCAGAAATTTCAGCAGCTCCCGTTCCCCCCCCGGAAAGGTGGGTGGTTTGTTTACGTCAAACATCTCCCGCACTTCTTCGTCCGGTGCTTTTTTAGGTTCTTCTATAATGGCGGGAATTTCCGCAGGTTGTATAGACGGAGGTTCGTCGTCTGTACCAGCCACTTCCTTTTTACCGATTTCCTTGTCGGTCTGGAGCAGATCATCTATGGTGGTCTGTGGTTTTTCCTGTACCTCATCATCTTTCAATACAGCAGGAGGGACAAAGCGCTGCATGGAACGCGGAGGTGGCGGGGGAGTTGGCAAGGGTGGCGGCGGCGGTGGCGGCGCGGTGGGTATAATATCAGGCGGTGGTCCAGGCTCGGCAATGACGTTCACCAGAGGTGCTTCCGGTGTCAGGGTCTGTACCATGCTGATGACATGGGGTACGGCAATGGCAGCCAGAATACAGAAGATACCGAGCAAGAGGGCGCGGGTGAGGTAGCGCGGATAAGCACGACGCAATTGATAAGCCCCGTAGGCGCGGTTGCGATCCTCAAAAACAATGTCTAAAGCATCGCTGAAGGGGCGGGAGAGAGATGTAGTTGGCATAAAGAAAAAGTGATGTACTTCGTCGGCAGCTACCGACGGAAAGTGGTGTAGTAAAAAATGATTTTAAAAATGACGGCTGAGGAAGTTACTAATTCATAACATAGCCGGCGAGGGAAATTGTGGCAATTCAGTCAGCACGTAGTAGCGCACTTTGCAAATGTTTATTTCATCCAGTATATCCACGATGTTTTTGTAGCGACATCGCAGCGACGGATGGACAATCACATACAAAGAAGAACCTTCCTGTAAAGTCCGGCTCTTGGAATCGAAGTAGGTTTCCGTGCCAAACTGTGTATTAACGCGGGCCATCTTGTCTAAGAGCAGGCGACGCAATCCGGCAGCACTGTAATCGGTGCTGTCTCTTTGGCCCTGATCCATGCCTTCATACCAGTAAATTCGGTCATGTGCACCCGGTATCAGAGTCAGCACCTGCGATGCCTTTACGGCCTGTCTGCTCATACCCGTACTGTCGGGCATGACCAATGGCATTACATAAGGACGACTCAGTACGGTGGTCAGCATAAAAAACGTGATCAACAGAAAACCCAAATCTACCATGGGCGTGAAATCCATACGCAGCGATTGTTTCTTACAGCGTACTTTGCCGGACGGCAAGGAAGTGTTGGCAGTTTGATCTATCTCAAACATAATAAAGAGCAACCCTGTCGGCTACCAACAGGTGATTGAAGTGAACAATATGGAAATGGAAAACGAACAGTACCCTTCGCAAGAAGCAATACGCGCTTTTTCTCTATGCTCAAAAAATGCGCTTCTTCTCCTTATGGCCAAACAAACGGGCGATGTAAAATCCCGACTTGTCCGGCCGCTATAAAAAAGATGCGACCCGGCTCCATTTTGGTGTGTGGCCCTTTCAAAAAAGGACTCCCAAAAACATTCCTTTCTTAAAGGTTGCAAATAAATCAGACTTTTTTGCCCCGGTCTGCAACTTTTTTTACTCCTGTATCGTTATATTGGTTTATCTCTGTTGTTAGATTAAGTTTTTATCAGGCATTTTCGGTCTTTGTCGGCCTTTTTCATAGATATTCCGACTTTTATCGTCTCTTTTCTGTTAAAATTCGTAAGCATTTGTACTTTGGTTCACTGTTTTGCTACATCAGGGGTTTTTCATTTTTTCACTTTTTTTTTGCAAATGAACATTTTTGTAGCAAAATTGAACTTCGACACCACAGAAGACACCTTGCGTTCTGCTTTTGAGGAATTTGGCGAAGTCACCTCTATCTCCATTATCGCTGACAAATTTACGGGCCGCTCCAAAGGCTTTGGTTTCGTAGAAATGGCCGACGACGAAGCAGGTCGCGCAGCCATTGAGGCCCTGAATGAAACCGATTTCGATGGTCGCACGATCGTGGTGAAAGAGGCTGAACCGCGCGAATCGCGCAGCGGTGGTGGCGGCTTCGGCGGCGGCAATCGCGGTGGCGGCGGCTTCGGCGGCGGCAATCGCGGTGGCGGCGGCAGTCGCGGCAGTAGCGGTGGCTACAGCGGCGGCGGCAATCGCGGCAGCAGCGGCGGCTACGGCGGCGGCGGCAATCGCGGCGGCGGCGGCAATCGCGGCGGCGGCGGTGGTTACGACCGTGGCAATCGCGGCGGTGGCGGCGACCGTTGGTAAATATAAAAGATACACAGATCTGCCATGTGACTATTCGTATGGTTGGCGCTGTTCATTAAAATAAATACCGGCTAAGGCTGTTTGGCATGGGCATTTTGCTCTGCTAAACAGCCTTTTTTATTGGCTGTAAATGCTGTATTAAGTTATAGGTTTAATAAGAAAGTGAACAGGCGAAGCCGAGCCTATCAGGGGATCGGCGTTACGTACTCATCTCTCTCACTCCAAAAGAAACTTACCACGTTACAAATTCTGTGCGCCGATTGAGACTGCGCCCATTTTCAGTATCATTCTCAGAAACGGGTCGGGTTTCACCAAATCCCTTATAGCGCAGGCGGTCGGGTGCAATACCTTTTTGTAACAGATAGTCAAAAACTGTTTTAGCGCGTTGCTCCGACAGGGAGGCATTGGTGACATCGTCGCCCACATTGTCTGTGTGGCCATTGATTTGTATGCGCAAGGCAGGCGTTTCCTGTAACAAGGCAACAAGGCGGTTGAGCTCGGAGGCCGATTCCGGACGCAGGGCAGCAGAACCTGTTTGGAAAAAGACATTGCGCAATACCACAGGTTTGGAAGCAGGTTGCGGCAGTCCATTGGGAGCGGAAGCAGCAGGGTCGGCAGCAATGGCCTGCAACCTGACTTCCAACTCAAAAGGCCGATCAATGGAAGCCATTTCCATCAGATTGAAATGGTCCGAATAAAACAGGTACTTTTCCTTATTTACATTCAGCGCATAGTCGCGCCCCACAGGCAAACAAATCAAAAAAGTACCATTGGTCTTCGTGCCTGCGGAGAACATGGTCTCGCCTGTTTTCAAATCCGTAATATCCGCTTTGGCCATCAGCGGTTTGCCCGTAGCGGCATCGGTAACTTTGGCCCGCACATAAGTGGCAGGTTCGGGGCGGTCTTTTTCAGGAAGATCGAACACATAAATATCATTTTTACCCGCCCCGTCGGGCCTTACAGAGGCAAAATAAGCAGTTTTGCCATCTAAACTGACGGTGAAGGCTCCTTCCGGCGCTTTAGTATTAATCGGGTAGCCGAGGTTTTGGGGCTTGCTCCACAGGGTATCGTTAATACGGCGGGTCAGATAAAGATCGTTGTGGCCCATGCCCGGATGCCCATCGGAAGTAAAGTACAGGGTTTTGCCATCGGGGTGCAGGTAAGGCGTTTGCTCCTTACCGGGGGTATTGACTACCGGACCGAGGTTGCGCGGTGTGGTCCACTTGCCATTGGAAAGTCGGGTGGTATGCCAGAGATCATAATCGCCCGACCCGCCTGGCCGACTGCTGCTAAAAAAAATAGTTCTCCCGTCCGCGCTGATGCATGGCTGTGCATCCCAGTGGGGGCTGTTGATGGTGCCGCTGAAAGGCACAGGTTTGGTCCAGCTGCCCGACCTCAGTTGGGACCAGTAAAGGTCGCAGGAGCCTTGAGAGCCATCATTGCGGCGGTCGCAGGCCGTAAATACCAACCACGTACCATCCGGGCTGATGCTTTCAGCGCCTTCATTATCGGGAGTATTCACACCGTTGAGCGGCAGGGCGGGCTGCCACGCCCCATTCTGGCGCTCGCTGATATAAAAATTTTCGTCGTCTCGTTCCAAGCGCGTAAACACCAGCGTGTTTGCGTCGGCTGTCAGCGCCGGCAGGTACTCATCGGCATCGGTATTGATGCCCGCACCCACCGATTGCGGGTTGAAAGGAACCGGGTTCTTTATGGCTTCAGCGGCAAAACGGCTGCTCTCCGCCAGCAGGCGCGCCTTTTCGCGCAGGCGGGCCTCTGTGGGGGCCTCCAATAAATAGGTGTCTGCATGAACAGCGGCCTCCTCAAACTTATCCTGCTCCCACTCTGCTTTGGCCAAGACATACCAAGCCCCCGGCTGGTACTGCCGACTCAATGCCACCGCCGCCTCGAAATGGGTTTCTGCCCTCGCGAAGTCGCCCAGCTCGAAAAAAGCCCCGGCCATCATCAGGCGGGCATCTATAAAAACATCGGCTTCTTTCAGGGCGCGTTCGTAAAAGCCAATAGCGATCAAAAAATTTCCTTCCTGTGCCTCCCGAATACCATCGTCATAGGCTTTGCGGGCTTTGGCAGGAGCAGTACGCACCGTATAGTAGCCCTGTGTGTTGCCTTCACCGAGGATAAAGACAAGCAGTAAAAAGAGTAAAATCGGCTTTTTCATAGAAAGAAACATGGCATTTTTGTGAGAGGGGTCTTTTGAAACAAAAAATTGCTTTTTTTGTTGGAATTTTCAAAAAAACGCCAAAAACGCGATCCGATTTTCAGTGGCAGGCCGTTTTTAGCAGAAAATGGGCAGCATAAGAAGGGAAAATTTATAATCTTTCCCTCCAAATAACAACTTCGCGCCGTACCTTTGCGGCATGGAATACAACCCGGGTGCAATAGAGCCAAAATGGCGGCAGTGGTGGAAAGAACACCACACTTACAAGGTGGATACCCCAAAAAAGGGCGAATTGGCAAAACCAAAGTACTACATTTTAGATATGTTCCCCTACCCTTCCGGAGCGGGTCTGCACGTGGGACATCCATTGGGGTATATCGCATCCGACATTTTGGCGCGCTACAAACGCCTGCGCGGTTTTAATGTACTTCATCCGATGGGCTATGACTCTTTCGGTCTGCCCGCCGAACAGTATGCCATACAGACAGGCACGCACCCGGCTATTGCTACCCGTACCAACATAGAGCGCTACCGGGAGCAATTGGACAACATTGGTCTCTCGTTCGACTGGAGCCGCGAAGTACGCACCAGCGATCCGGCCTATTATAAATGGACACAATGGATTTTCTGCCGCCTGTTTGAACACTACTACGATACAGAAGCGGATAAGGCCCTGCCTGTTGCCCAATTGAAAGCCCGTTTTGCCCAAAACGGCAATGCAGGTGCGCGCGCAGTCTGCGATGAAGATACGCCTGCTTTCAGCGCCGCCGACTGGAATGCGCTGTCCGAGCGCGAACAGGAATTACTGTTGCTCAAATATCGCCTCACCTTTCCCGAAGAATCTTTTGTCAACTGGTGTCCCGCTCTTGGGACCGTACTCTCTAATGATGAAGTAAAGGACGGAGTGAGTGAACGCGGAGGCTACCCGGTGGAACGCAAGCTGATGAAGCAATGGGCCATGCGCATCATTGCTTATGCCGACCGACTGTTGGCAGGCTTAGACGACATAGACTGGCCCGAATCCATCAAAGAACAACAGCGCAATTGGATCGGGCGCTCCAAAGGCGCTTCTGTGCGCTTTTCAGTGGCCCCTGGCACACACCATCTGCCGCAGGAGGCACAAATTGAAGTATTCACCACCCGGGTGGATACGATCTATGGAGTCTCTTTTATGGTGTTGGCCCCGGAACACGAATGGGTGAGTGCGCTCACCACCGAAGCACAACGCGAAGAAGTGGATGCCTATGTCCGTTGGGCCGCCTCGCGCTCCGAGATAGACCGTATGGCAGAAACCAAGCGCGTGACCGGGGCTTTTACAGGAAGTTACGCAGTCAATCCATTGAACAACGAAAAGGTACCGATTTATATCGCCGATTATGTGCTGGCAGGGTATGGAACCGGGGCCGTCATGGGTGTACCTTCGGGCGACCAGCGCGACTGGAATTTTGCCACCCACTTCCAATTGCCTATTCTGCCTATTCTGGACAGTCAGACAGGCATGGACACGGCTGCCGATCCCACCAAAGAAGGGCGTTATATTCATTCGGGCATCATTAATGGCATGGACTATGAAACAGCCACCCAGACCCTGATTGACTGGTTGGAGGCGCACCAATTGGGCAAGGGCAAGATTCAATACAAGCTCCGCAATGCCGTATTCAGCCGTCAGCGCTACTGGGGTGAACCCGTACCGGTTTATTGGAAGGATGACGTACCCTGCCTGATTCCGGAACACCAGTTGCCTTTGGAATTGCCGGATATTGACCAATACAAACCCACCGAAACGGGAGAACCACCCTTAGGCCGCGCCCGGCATTGGCGTTATAAAGATGCGGACGGAAAATTGTACGAGTATGAATTGAGTACCATGCCCGGTTGGGCAGGCTCGTCGTGGTATTTTTACCGCTATATGGATCCACACAACAGCGGTGTTTTTTGCAGCCCTGAAGCCTTAGACTATTGGCAGGACGTAGATTTTTACCTCGGCGGTTCCGAACACGCCGTCGGTCATTTGCTGTACAGCCGGTTTTGGAACCACTTCCTGTATGACCTCGGTCTGGTGCCTAAACGCGAATTTGCCCGAAAACTGGTAAATCAGGGCATGATACAGGGCCGCTCCAACTTAGTGTATCGAGCCAAAGAACGCTTTTTCGAAGAATTTCTGGTTATGAAAGTGCTGCAACCTTTCTTCGCGGAAGAGGGGCCGATCGTCATCAACGAGCCGGATTTTGAAGAGCAGATCAACTACGATTTTGCTTTTGAAACCAATGATTTGGTTATAGAAGTGACCTCCTGGAAACAACGGGATAAGATAGAACGCGTTCACCACGCAGCGCTGTCTGACAATAAACGCCTGTTGGTGCTTTATACGGAGGAACTGGCAGCACACATCAACGAACCGGAAAAAATCGCCGAAAAGATTCGCCAGGCCCTCAACAGCCGCGCCGATTTTATCGAAAATGTTCAACATCCTGCCATTGAGCAGCTTTTTGTATCTTATAACCTGACGCATAAATACAGCGACGAGGCATTCAGTGTACTCCATGCAGATGTTAATATTGTAGAAGCAGATGTGCTGAACATGGGCAAGGCAGTCACCCAGCCGATGTTTGAAAAAGCCAATTTCAAGATTGACAGCAACGGGCAGTTTACCTGTTCATATTTAGTGGAAAAAATGTCCAAATCCAAGTACAACGTCGTCAACCCGGATATGATGGTGGAGGAATACGGAGCAGACTGTTTCCGGATGTTCGAGATGTTTCTGGGACCTATTGAGGATTCTAAACCCTGGAATACTCAGGGTATCACGGGCGTATTTGGCTTCCTGCGTAAATTCTGGGGTCTCTTTTTTGATAGTAAAGGCAACTGGTCGCTGAGCGATGCCTCCCCCGACCGGGATGAATTGCGCATTTTGCACCTCGCCATTAAAAGGATCACGGACGATCTGGAAAGAATGTCCATGAATACCTGCGTCAGTCATTTTATGGTGGCCACCAACGAATTGCGCCGCCTGAATTGCAATAAAAGGGATATTCTGGCACCTTTGGTACAAATGCTGGCACCTTTTGCCCCCCACGTTGCCGAGGAATTGTGGCAACGCTTAGGCCACAGCACTTCCGTTTGCACCGGCATGTGGCCCGTCTTAGAGCCGGACTACCTCAAACAGGACACTGTAAGCTATCCTATTCAGATTAACGGGAAACTGCGCGCAACCATCGAATTGCCCGCCGACGTAACAGCCGCAGTGGCAGAGCAGGCCGCTTTGGCTTTGGAACAGGTACAAAAATGGACGGAAGGCAAAACGCCCCGCAAGGTCGTATTTGTACCCCAGCGCATGATCAATGTAGTTATCTAATGTTGAAGCAGCAGTAAAAGAAGCATGACAGACATCCGAACTTTAGATTTGGCCAACCTGGAAAAAGTGTTGCAGGAGTGGGGCGAACCGCGCTTCCGCGCCCGGCAGCTTTACGAATGGCTGTGGGCCAAGTCGGAAACAGATTGGGATGCCATGTCGAATCTTTCCAAATCCCTCCGCGAAAACCTCCGCACCCATTACACCCTGCACACCCTGACGGCAGACAAAACCCAGCAAAGTGCGGACGGCACCCTCAAATCGCGCTGGATCACCCACGACGGCCACCGCATTGAGAGTGTGCTCATTCCTGTAGCCGAAGAAGACCGCTATACCGTCTGTGTCAGTACGCAGGTGGGGTGCAGCCTGACTTGTGCATTTTGTGCCACCGGACGCATGGGACGAAAGCGCAATTTAGAAGCCGCTGAAATCTACGATCAGGTGGTATTGGTCAACCGCCAATGCTTAGAACACTACGGCCATCCACTGACTAATGTGGTCTATATGGGCATGGGCGAACCCCTGCTCACCTACGCCAACACGATGGAAAGTGTGGCCCGCCTGACCACCGCGCCTCCGGAAGGTCTGGGCATGGCTGCCCGACGCATTACCATCAGTACGGCCGGCATTGCCAAGATGATTAAAAAATTGGCCGACGACGGGTATCGCAGCAATCTGGCGCTCAGTCTTCATGCCGCCGACGATGCCAAGCGCAGTCAGATGATGCCCATCAACGACTCCAATAATCTGGAGGCCCTCATGGAAGCCCTGGAGTATTTTTACCGCAAGACCCATAACCGGATTTCTTACGAATACATTGCTTTCGACCGCTTCAACGATACGCCCGAAGATGCCGCACGTTTGGTACGCCTCTGCCGCCGCAAATTCCCTGTCCGCCTGAACATTATTGAGTACAACCCCGTGGAAGGCGTACCCTACCACAAAACAGGCGAAGACCGCTTAGACGCATTTGGCGGCTACTTAGCGCGGCAGGGTGTGACGGTTACGGTGCGCAGAAGCCGGGGCAAAGACATTGATGCGGCCTGCGGGCAATTGGCGAATAAGGAGTAAGGCTCTTCGAAGTCAGTATTATGGACCTTAGTTCGCCCAATGTGGCAGCCACTTGGGATACTATTGCCGTGTACGATGGGGGGTGGGCAGTATCCGGCATTGTCGGGCCTCTACTCTGCCATGCCCTACTTCTTCCACAAAAACCAGATCGGTTTGGCCGCTTTGTTGCTCAAAAAGGGCCTTAACCGCCACATGTATGCTCTCCTGATTCCCCTTCAAACCCAATATGTAGTCCAAATGTATGGCAGATTTGCCGCCTTCACTCTTCGATTTTTGTTGAAGTGCTTTATCAACGCCTGAACGGAGTTTCTTGCCGTCAATAATAAAAGTTCATTTAATGGGTATCGCTTGTGTCGCTCTATGCGTGGGTTTTTTACGTCTTTAAATTCGATTAGTTTTGATAGCGGGGTTGCGGTAGTAGGTGGCATGGCAGAATTTAAATACGCACCTGTTGGAAAAAGGCGTTGATTTGCGCTATATTCAGGATTTGTTGGGTCATGAAAGCAGTAAAACCACCGAAATTTACACCCATATTACGAAAAAGGGTTGGGACAAATTGCGCAGCCCGATAGATGATTTGAGTATATGAGCATCCGAATCAAATGGCTAAAAAATATTTTTTTTCAGTCCCCCCTTGACAAATGCAAAAATATGCTTATATTTGTGCCACTAAAATTAGCCATTTGCATGAACCATCACCAAATCTGCTCTTTTTCCACATATCCCAACCGGAATGGCACCTTGCCGCCGGTTGGGATATGTGCGTTCTTAGCGGGCATAAACATAGCTTACGGTTAAGTAAAACAGGTAGGTGTGGTAGTGTAGCAGTTGAATAACAGTACTTATAGCCTGACCATACAACTCCATAACCGTCTGAAACGTGGTTTTGAAAATATAGGCTTTCACCAAAATTCCCGGAAAATCGGGATGGAAAACGGAAATCACTAACGGGGAAAAACTCGTTCAACTCTCGTTTTCGCTGAAACAACATTAAACACATATCATTCACTTTCAAAATTTTTGCAAAACATGAAAAAATCGCTCAAATTCATCGCTTTATTCCTGATGACATCCTGCTTTTTTTTGTATCAAACAAAAGCACAAAGCGCCGATGAACCCTGTGGTTGGACAGAAGAGATGAGCCGTGAAGTCTCTGGCAATCCGGAGCATCATTGTTTCGATGTAAATCAGGTACTTGCCAACTGTACTCCGGTCTATGTTCGAATTAATTTTCATTTTTTTACGGACACGGATTGTGATGGCACTATACAGGTAAGTAATACCAATCAGGGCAGTGTTTATAAATTGGCCGAGGACTTACTCAATAGTGCTAACAATGCGTATAAATAACAACCAGATACAATGGCAATCGCCCGGCGCTACGCAGGTATGCAACCCTATCAGGTACGTTCTTGCAGGGGTATATACTCATTGCTTAAGTAATGCAGTAGGGGGATATGATACTGATCTTTTGCACCAGAATTGGGGAGTTAACACAACCACAGAAATAAACGTTTATATAGCTAACTTTCCAGGGAATGCAACGGGCATAGGATTGGATACTTATGCCTCTATTGACTGGCTGGAGACAGGCAATTTTAATCATGATCTTGGGCATACCTTTTCCTTAGCGCATAGTTTCTTTGATGATGATTGTGACGATACACCTGAAATAAGGTATAATTGGGATAAAAACTGCGACGGAGACACAAACGATGCGGGCGAGCAATATCTGCAATGCTGGTCATATATTGAGCCAAACAAGCAGCCAGGACAAACCGGTTTTGCAGATGGCAACAGTAATGGCGTTCACGATTGCAATGAAAACTTACCTTGTAGTAACAGGCCCTGTTGCGATTGGGCTTATGTTGACAATAACGTAATGTCTTACAATGCATTCAAGTCTTCTTTTACCCAATGTCAATTGGAAAAAATGCTAACGGATTTAGCAGAAAATAAATGTGATTACATAGCGAGCATTGGAGGTTGTCCTCCCCCAAGTGCTTTTATCGCACAAACTCCCAGAGATATACTTAATACAACTTACTGTAGCGAATGCATTATTCTACAAGCAAGTTTCAACGATGATCATTATCGGCTACAAATAATTGAGGTTTCCAACGGACAAACTGCTTATGATTCAGGCTGGAAAAATGGCCCCGTCAATAATTATTGTTTCAGTACTGGCCAACTTGGTTTGGGGAACTACTTAAAACCAAATACACAGTATAAGGTGCTTCTCACAGTAGAAAACTATTGTGGAGATGAAGATGCAAGTGAATATATTTTCACAACACCTTCGCCTAAATGCACACTTGATGGCGACCCAAGTGATCCTCAGTTGTCAATGAGCATTAGCCCTAACCCGGCCACAAATACCATAAATATTGGTTTTAATGCAAATATAAATGAAAAATTTGCACTTTTAGCCACTAATGTACTTACGGGTACAGGTAATGTCTTGATTCAAAACCATTATGCTGTTGACGGAGAAAATACGTTAGATGTGTCAGTTTCCGCTTTACCACCGGGCAATTATACTCTGACACTTATTGGAGACAACCATTTGTATCAAAACCACCTGATTAAATTTTAACTTATGAAAACAATCATAATTTTAGTTTTGCTACTTAGCTGGCATGCCCAATCTGTTGCCCAACTGACACCCATGTTTCAAACAGATATATATTTTGAAGATGCTAAGGGCAATAGGGATACTATAACAGTTGGTTTTGACACACTTGCCATATCCGATTATAATCCAAATTTCGGAGAGTTGGATATTACAACACCTTTCGACAGCATTTTTGAAGTTCGTGCATCCCGCTTGTTCGACTTTGGTTGGGGTAATGGGTCATATACCTTGTCAAAAAAAATAATCGGATCCTCTGAGAATTACATCAACTTTCCAAGTTGCTATACTGGTACTCCGATAATTTTCTTTATCCATGCAACAAATTTGCCAGTGCGGATATCGTGGAATAATACCGATTTAATTGATGCTTGCTTAGATGCCAGCTATTTCACACCTGATAGAATGAATCAACTTATCAATCCATGGGATTGGTTTGATATGCCCTCTATCCGGTATGCCTGTGCTTCTCTAAATAATAATTTTGAACTATATTTGGGCCAACAATTTAAAGCGCCTATGGAGATACCTTACATTGCAAAAAAGAAAATTATTGGTAGCCCCAATGCCGTTGACAGCATATATGGGGTAACCATTAATTTTACTGCAAGTTGGGCACTCAGTCCGTGCAGATTGGTAGCGACCAGTGAAGCATCATTTGAGTTAGATAACCAAACAGAGGTGTTTCCAAACCCTGCTATTGATGAACTAAATGTCAGGAATAAAGATAAAGCAGTAGCAGCAAATATTTTTATCCATGACCAAACCGGAAAAACTATTTCTTATTTGAGAGACAATAATGATAGCAGCGCGCAACAAATTGACGTTCTACAGTTTCCGAGCGGAGTTTATTATGTTGTGCAGCATATGAAAAATGGTAGTACTCGTGTGAATAAATGGGTCAAAATGTAGAATAAAAAATTCAGCGAACCCTGCACTGCTGGTGCGACGCGAAAGTCGCTCAATATACTGTAAAACACTCACTATCAACAACTTGCAATAAGGTAGCGGAGTGATTTTACCTGATTTACTGCTACTCCCTTTCCCGCGTCAGCGTGCGTCGTTGGTAACGACGGGGTACGAAGCGGGATGTAAGGAAGCCTGTAACCGGAAGTTTTCCGCAGGGAAGGCCGAAGGTTGTAAAATCCGGCCCGTGAGGGCGGGACGAAGACCGCCAATGCCGGGCGGTACAGGGATGGGAACCGACGCTATGCGCAACAGATGTGAACCTTTGACAGATGCCCCGTTGTACTAAACCGCAAGCGGTAGCTTTTCTCCCCGCCAAGACCCTTTCCACCAACTTAATCCGGCAGAAAAAAGTTTGAATGTGTAGTGTTCACATTCAAACTTTTTTCTTTTTATGACACCACTGCGTCAGCGCATGACAGATTATCTGCGCCAGAAAAACTCCAGCCCCCGTACCATCCATTCCTATATCCAGGCCGTGAAGTGAAGTGCGCCCCATAAGTTGGACAAAAATTTGAGAGAAATAAGTTGGATAGTGTTTATCTGCGATTAAACGGAATAAAGCACTAAGATACTGAAAATATTTCACTTGGAGTTCGGTCATTTAGGGATTGATGTTTACGCTTGTAGTTGTAAAACTTGTAATACTGGTCCAATCCTTTATGTAGGTCTGAGCCTGTTTGGTGTGCATAGCTTGATAAGCATCCAGATCAATTGCTGTGGATGTTTTACCTTTGGCGGTCTCTTTTTCAAAAAGAGAAGAACTGCCCTCTAAAAGCACTTTTTTCCAGTCGCTTATCTGGTTGGCATGAAGCGCGTATTGCTCTGATATTTGAGCAAGCGTTTTTTGTTCTTTCAGGGCCTCAATGGCCACTTTCGATTTGAAATCGGCACTGTGTTTGCGATGTACTCTTTTCATCTTTAACTGTTGTTTAACATCCTTGCAAAGGTACTTTTTATCACCTTATTTTGATGCTTGTGACTGTCCAGTTTTTGGGGCGCATTATA
>WBZP01000587.1_pt1 | contig 48685 bp, 37 predicted proteins | sample 5204301 | NCBI WGS metagenome assembly WBZP01 (sample SAMN12412401, study PRJNA552823) | activated sludge metagenome | isolation source: activated sludge from nitrification reactor of wastewater treatment plant... | place: USA: Pennsylvania | collected 2017
TCTCGATGTCGAAGCGGTGCCGGAATTCGCCGAGTGTGAAGCGGCGCGGAATCTCGTGGCCGGCGAGCGCTTCCAGGCACGACTGAGGCGATTGCGTGCCGCGGAACTGGTCGGCTATGAGGACACCGCGGCAGCGAAGCTGGAAGTGCTCAAGCTGCTGCATCGTCATTTTCGTGACCAGCACCTGAGCAACGACTCGGAGCGCGCGCGGGCTTTTCACGACTTTCGCGCCAATGGTGGCGAGGCCCTGGAACGTCATGCCCGTTTCGAGGCACTGCAACAGCACTTCCGGCGTAGTGATCCGTCGGTATGGGGCTGGCCGGCCTGGCCGCAGGAATACCGGCGCGCCGACGCTGCGGCGGTGGCAGCGTTCGCCGCGGAACATGCGCCCGCGGTGGAGTTTTTTGCCTGGCTGCAGTGGCTGGCCGACCAGCAGCTCGCTGCGGTAGGCCAGCAATCCTGGCGCCGGGGACTCGGCGTCGGCCTCTACCAGGACATGGCGCTGGGTGTTCACCCCGGAGGAGCGGAGGCCTGGGCCTGGCAGGATGTGTTTGCCAGCGGCGCCTACGCCGGAGCGCCGCCCGACAGCTTCAATCTGCTGGGGCAGAACTGGGGTTTGCCGCCGCTGGTGCCGCATCGTTTGCGTGAGGCGGCCTACGCCCCCTTCATCGAGGTGCTGCGCGCCAACATGCGCCATTGCGGCGCCCTGCGCATCGACCATGTGATGGCCTTGACCAGGGTCTTCTGGGTGCCTGCCGGCCTGTCGGCGGCGCAAGGCGCCTATGTCAGCTATTCGCTCGACGATCTGCTCGGCATACTTGCGCTGGAGAGCCAGCGCAACCAGTGTCTGGTGATCGGCGAGGATCTCGGCACGGTCCCCGACGGCTTTCGTGAGAGCCTCGCCGCGGCCGGTGTGCTGTCCTATCGACCCTTCCTCTTCGAGCGCACCCAGGAAGGCAGCTTCAAGCCGCCGGCCGATTACCCGCGGCAGGCGCTGGTGGCCGTGAGCACCCACGATCTGCCGACATTGCGCGGCTTCTGGAAGGGCGGCGATCTGGATCTGCGCATTTCCCTGAAGTTGTTTTCCTCGGAAGATCAGCACATCAAGCTGGTGCTGGAACGCGCCCAGGATCGCGCGCGCTTCCTGATGGCCCTGGCACGGGAAAATCTGTTGCCCGAAGGTGCGAGTGCGCACCCGATTTCCGTGCCGGACGTCACGCCGGCCCTGGTGCTGGGCATCCACTCCTACCTGGCGCGGACGCCGGCGCAGGTCCTGGTGGTGCAGCCCGAGGACGTTCTTGGCGTGGTCGAGCAGGTCAATCTTCCCGGCAGCCGCGACGACCAGCATCCCAACTGGCGTCGCCGCCTGCCGCTGAATATCGAGGATTGGCGGGATGACGAGCGCTTTGCCGCGATCGGCGCCGCGATGCGTCGCGAGCGCGGTACCGCCGTGGTGCCCCACGACGATCCGCCACCGCCGTCGCGGGTGGCGATCATCCCGCGCGCCACCTATCGCTTGCAGTTCAACAGCGAATTCTCCTTCGCACAGGCAGAAGGGCTGGCGCCCTATTTTGCCGAGCTGGGGGTAAGCCATTGCTACGCCTCGCCCTACCTGAAGGCGCGGCCGGGCAGCACTCACGGCTACGACATCGTCGACCATGCGGCGCTCAATCCGGAAATCGGCACGGCGCAGGAATACGAAAGTTTCGTCGCCGCGCTCAAGGCGCACGGCCTCGGCCAGATCCTGGATGTCGTTCCCAACCACATGGGCGTGATGGGCGCCGACAACGCGTGGTGGCTGGACGTTCTGGAGAACGGTCCGGCCGCGGTGCACGGCGCCTTCTTCGACATCGACTGGGATCCGCTGAATCCGGAGTTGAAGGGCAAGGTCCTGCTGCCGATGCTCGGTGACCACTACGGCACGGTGCTCAATCGCGGCGAGTTGCGCCTTGATTTCGACGCCGAGCGCGGCGAATTCAGCCTGTTCTACTACCAGCACCGCTTGCCTGTGGATCCTGCCACCTATCCGCTGATCATCAGCCAGCGCATCGAGCGGCTGGCCGCGACGCTTGGCGAGAGCCACGAGCGCTTCGTCGAGCTGCAATCATTGCTCACGGCTTTCGGCCATCTGTCGGCGCGCACCGACGCAACGCCGGCCCGGATGGCCGAGCGTCAGCGCGACAAGGAGGTGCACAAGCGGCATTTCGCGGCACTGTGCAAGGCCAATGCTGAAATCGCCCATCATGTCGCGGGTAACCTGGCCGAATTCAACGGCCGCCCGGCCGATGCCGCCAGCTTCGACCTGCTGCACGAACTCATCCAGTTGCAGGGCTACCGCCTCGCCTATTGGCGTGTCGCCTCCGACGAGATCAACTACCGGCGCTTCTTCGACGTCAATGACCTGGCCGCGCTGCGCATGGAAGAGCCGGCGGTGTTCGACGCCACCCATCGCTTCGTGCTGGATCTGCTTGCGCAGGGCAAGGTCGATGGGCTGCGCATCGATCATCCGGACGGCCTTTACGATCCGGGGCGGTATTTCGACCAGTTGCAACAAGCCGTGGGTGGCAAACCGCTGACAGCGGGCCAGCCATTGCCGCTCTACCTGGTCATTGAGAAGATCCTCGCCGACCATGAGCGCCTGCCCAACGATTGGCCAATCCATGGGGCCACCGGCTACCGCTTTGCCAACCTGGTCAACAACCTGTTCGTCGATGCCGCCGCCGAACGCCGCATGACACGTGTGTACGGCGATTTCACCGGCGTGGTCGAGCACTTCGACGTATTGGCTTACGAGGCCAAGAAGCTCATCATGCACACGGCGCTATCGAGCGAGTTGAACGTTCTTGCCACCCGTCTGGCGCGCATCGCCGCGGCGAGCCGCGATACTTGCGATTTCACCCTCAGCGGCCTGCGCGACGCGTTGATGGAGGTGATCGCCTGTTTCCCGGTCTATCGCAGCTATGTCGCCGACGGACAACTCTCGGCTGACGACCGGCGCTACATCGCCTGGGCGGTGGCCGTGGGCAAGAAGCGCAGTCCGGTGGCCGATACAGGCATCTTCGATTTCCTGCAGGGGGTGCTGACCACCGACATCGCGCGCGGCCGTAGCGTGTCCTTCCGTGAAACCGTGCAGGGCTTCGCGATGAAGTTCCAGCAAGTCTCCTCGCCGGTGATGGCCAAGGGCGTCGAGGACACCAGCTTCTATCGCTACCATCGCCTGACCTCGCTCAACGACGTCGGTGGCGAGCCGAGCCGATTCGGGATTTCGGTCGCGGCGTTCCACTCCGCCACGCGCGCCCGCGCGGCGCGCTGGCCGCACAATCTGCTGGCGACGTCCACCCATGACAGCAAGCGTTCGGAGGACGCGCGTGCGCGCCTCAACGTACTGTCCGAAATGCCGGCCGCCTGGAAGCTGATGCTGAAGCGCTGGAGCCGGCTGAATCGCGGCCGCAAGCGCGAGGTCGACGGCATCGAGGCGCCCAGCCGCAACGATGAATATCTGCTGTATCAGGCACTGATCGCCACCTGGCCGCTGGCCGTGCCCGACGAGGGCGGACTGGCCGAGTACCGCGCGCGTATCGACGGCTACATGATCAAGGCCCTGCGCGAGGCCAAGGAACACAGCAGTTGGGTGAATGTAAACGCCGCCTATGAATCCGCCATGAGCAGCTTTGTCCAGGCCCTGCTGGCGCCCGGCGAAAAGAACCTGTTCCTGGCCGACTTCGTGCCCCTGATGCAGCCGATCGCCCGCTTCGGCCTGTTCAACAGTCTTTCGCAGCTCGCGCTGAAGCTGGCCTCGCCCGGAGTGCCGGACATCTACCGGGGCTGCGAGTTGTGGCAGTTCAACCTGGTCGACCCGGACAATCGGCGGCTGGTGGATTTCGATCACCGTCGCCAACTGCTGGCCGAAGTACGGGCGCTGGCCGATGCGCCGCCGGAGCAATGGCCGCGACGCCTGGAACCGCTGGTGACGAACATGGATGACGGCCGCATCAAGCTGTATACCCTTTGGCAGGGTCTGGCATTGCGCGCGCGCTGGCCCGAGGTATTCCGCGACGGCGACTACCTGCCGCTCGTCGTGCGCGGCGAGCGCGCCGATCATGTCTGTGCCTTTGCCCGGCGTCACCGCAAGGGCGTGGTGCTCGCGCTGGTGCCGCGCCTGCCGGCGCGCCTGCTCGCGGACCGCCACGCGCTGCCGCAGGGACCCGAGGTTTGGGGCGATACCGCGCTGCAACTGCCGCGCGAACTGGCCGGCTTGACCTGGCGCAACGTCCTCACCGGGGAATTTCACGTGGCGGACCAGGCGCCGACGCTGGGGCGGCTGCTGGCCTGCTTTCCGGTCGCGCTGTTGGCCGCCGAGACGGAAACCTGAGCGCAATGCCCTACACTGTCGGCCGCCCGCCGGATTCCGACGGGCTTGATACAGCGAATTGAGACAGACATGGCCCCGCAGCCGATCACACGCGCACTGCGCACCCCGGCAGTCAGACGGTTTCGCGCTCGCCTGTTTTCGCGGCGCCTGTGGCTCAGGGGCATCGTCTTCTGGGGCGGCTCGGTCTGCGTCGGGGCGACCGCGGTTCTCTTCGCGATCGGCGCCGAGCACGCCAACCACTATCTGCACCTGCTGCTCGGCGTTTCCCCCTACCTGCCGCTGCTGATCGCCCCGCTTGGCCTGGGGACCGTCGCCTGGGCGACCAACCGCTACTTCGTCGGATCCCAGGGCAGCGGTATTCCGCAGACCATCGCCGCCCTTGACGGCGAACTGGTGGCGCGTGGCCGCGTGCTTTCGCTGCGCATCGCTTTCGGCAAGATCATGCTGACGCTGCTGGGGCTCACTTGCGGTGCCTCGATCGGTCGCGAAGGCCCGACGGTCCAGGTCGGCGCGGCGATCATGCACTCCCTGGGGCGGCTGGTGCGATTTTCGAGGATCCAGACCGAACAGGGGCTGATCCTCGCCGGAGGCGCGGCCGGTATCGCCGCGGCTTTCAACACGCCGCTGGCCGGAATCGTGTTTGCCATCGAGGAGATGAGCCGCTCGTTCCAGCACCGCACCAGCGGCACCATTCTTACCGGCGTGATCCTCGCCGGCGTCACCTCGATGGCAATCCTCGGCGACTATCCGTATTTCGGCTACACCTCCGCGGCGCTCCCGCTCGACCAGGCGTGGATCGCGGTGGTGCTCTGCGGGGGCACCTGCGGCCTGTTCGGCGGGCTGTTTGCCCGATTGCTGATTGCCATGTCACGGGGTTTGCCGGGTCGCGTCGGCGTGCTTGCGCGGGCGCGGCCGGTGGCATTTTCGGCCGCCTGCGGCTTCGCCCTGGCGCTGATCGGGCTGATCTCGGACAGCACCACCTACGGCACCGGCTACGCCGAGGCCCGCTCACTGCTAGAAGGCACGCTTGAGTTGCCGGCCGAATACGGTGTCCTGAAATTTCTCGCCACCCTGGTGTCCTACGCAAGTGGAATACCAGGCGGGATCTTCGCGCCCTCGCTGGCGGTGGGTGCCGGCTTCGGCCACAATCTGGCGCAGATCATGCCCTACGCCCCGGTGGGCGCCGTCGTGCTGCTGGGGATGGTGGGCTATTTCGCCGGTGTGGTGCAGGCGCCGATCACCGCCTTCGTCATCGTCATCGAGATGACCGACAACCACAACATGGTGTTGCCGCTGATGGCCACGGCGTTGATCGCCAGCGCCGTTTCCCGGCTCGTCTGCCCCCGTCCTCTCTACCGCACGCTGGCCGAACGCTTCATGCTTGGCGGTGCATCGGCCAAGGGGTCCGCGCACTGACCGGGGTCAGCCGTCCCGCGGCGGCGGTGCTTCAGGCATCGCGGAACCGGTTGCCGGCGGGGCGCCATCGACGCGCGGTCCCGGCCGGGCGCCGAAGGCCAGGCGGGCAAGCAGGATCATCGCCGAAGAGATTAGCACCACCAGGATGACCGCGCCGTTGAGGTAGCCTGGCAGCGCGAAGCTCTCGCGCGTCGTGAGGAACAGCAGCACGGTAATGAGGCCGCGCGGCGCGATCCAGCCCAAGGGTCCGGCGGCGGCCGGGCCCAGTTGCATCAGGCGCAGCAAGGCGAAGCGGCTGCCAAAGATGACGGCCAGCGCCAGCGCGGCGGCAAGCCAGGCCCAGGGCGAGACGAGATCCGACAGATCGGTCCAGTAGCCGAGCAGCACGAAAAAGAACCCGCGCACGACGAAGGTGAGTTCCACCACCAGCGTCTTGAACTCCGAGAGGGTCGCCTCGTAATTGGCGTCCATCCAGTGGCGAAACGGGCGAAAGCGGGTTACCAGCTGAGGCTTGTTGAGCAGCAGGCCGAAGAAAAGCACCATGATCAGCGGCGACAGGTGAAGCACTTTGCCCGTTTCGTAGAGAGCGAACAGACCCGCCAGCAGCGGCACGAAGCGGATGTGGCCTTCGACGCGCAGCAGGATCAGCATCAGCGCCACGGCGCAGAGCAGGGAAAGCAGCAGGGACAGCACGCCCCCGCCCAGCAGCGCCAGCAGTGCGCCTTTGACGCTGCCGTTCGAGCCGAGCAGCGAATAAAACACCAGGACGCCGATGATGTCCGACATCGAACTCTCGTACACCACGAACTCACGCCCCTTCGGCGGCAGGAAGCTGCTGCTGGGAATGGCCACCGCGCTGCTGATGACGGCAAACGGGGTCGCCAGCAGCACCGCCTGCACATGGCTGAGACCCAGCGCCAGGCCCGCGATGCTTGCGAATACCGTGACGCAGATCGCGAAGCCGGCGGCGGCGAGAAACAGGGTGGCGCGGATCAGGCGAAGGCGCTCGCGTTTCAGATCGATGTCCAGCGCGCCTTCCAGCACGATCAGCACCAGGCCGATGGTGCCGACGATTGGAACCAGGGTGTCGGCCCACCCAAGCTGCATGCCAAGTGAATCGAGTAGCGGCCGGGTGAGCAGGCCGCTGGTCACCAGTACGATCACCGAGGGCACACCCCAGCGTCGGCAGACGCGTTCGACGCCGAATACGATCAGCAGGAACAGGGAGGCACTGAGGATGGCGGGGTCGGTCATGGTTCGGGATTTGCGGTGACGCCAGGAGTTGCGCGGCCGTCGCCGCCGGACTCAGTCAAAACTGAATGAATAGAAGAGATCGAGCGCCGGGGTGGTCCCCGCTTGCACCCGCACGGAGAGCCGTTTGGTCAGCATGTAGTTGATTTTCACCAGGCTGTCGGCGCCAGAAAGGCCTTGCTCAAAACTCAGGTAGGCGCGCGAGGAAAGGCGTTTGCCGAGCGTGAGCACAGTGCTCTCCAGTCCGCCGGCGCCCTTGAGACTGACTTCCTCCAGCCCCGCCGCATGGGCAATGCTCTGCTGCAACGTGACCGAGTCGCCGGCGGCCAACAGGGCTCCGGCGGCAACCTGCAGGGCATTGATATCGCCACCCTTGGTATCCTCGATGCCGTGGCCCAGTACCAGCCAGGACAGCTTCTCGGTGTCGGGAACGACAGGAGTCGAAACCAGTCGCACCGATGGTGCCTGTGCCGTGCCGCTTACCGCGACACCGGCTTCGACCGCCTGGTTCTTGCGCAGGGCAACGATGTTGAGGCCGGGGTTGTCGACCGGTCCCTGGAAATTGAGAATCCCGCGGTCGATTTCCAGGCGCTGGCCGTAAGCGGAATAGGCCCCCTTGACCACATGGATGCTGCCGAGCGCCGACGGTAGCGTGCCCGCGGCACCGTTCAGCTTCAGCACGCCGCCCAATTGCGCGTCGAGCCCCCTGGCCTTGACGAAGAACTGTTCACCGAGATCGAGATCGAGGTCGAAGTCAAGGGCGTAGGGCGGGCGCCTGGCTTGCGCGCTCTCTGTCCGGCCGAGCACCACGATGTCATCGCTGGAGGCCAGGGCATCGCTCGCGTCGAGTTCAATCAATCCGCGATCCGCCTTGAGTTTGGCCCCAACCCGCAGCGTCCTGCCGGCAACCGAAACATCGCCGGCGCCGCTGACGATCAGGAGTCGGTCGGGGCGCGAGAGAACCTCGAGCCGCTCGGCCCTCAACGACAAATGCATGACCGGGGATTCGTCGGCAAGCGCCAGGCTTCCCTCGCCGCTCAGGGTTCCGTCGCCGCCGCGTGCCGCGAGGTCTTTCAGGTGCAGCACCTGGTCGCGCACTTCCGCCTGGAAGCGGCCATCCTTGAGTTGCAGGCCCTGGTCAGGCAAGGCCAGCGTGAAGCGGTCTCCCGAAACGCTACCGGCCAGCCTGGGCTGGGCGAAATTGCCATCGGCGGTGAGCTGCGCCTTGAGGGCCCCGTCGAAGCTCAGCGCTCCGCCGCGGTCTGCCAGGGGCTGCAGCCAGGCCAGGGACTCGACCGAAAGTTCGACGCTGGCCTTCACCGGCGCGTCGCCGGCGATACCCCAGCTTCCGTCGCGCCGGGAGAACAGGCTTTGCCCCGCTGCCTTGAGGCTGCCGAGTTTGGTGCCACTGGCCTCCAGCCGACCCTCCAGGCGGTTGTCCTTGGCGGCAAGGCGCAGCGCCAGGCCGCTGAGACCCAGCGTGACCCGCGGCTGGCTGGCAATGGACAGGTCGCCGCGCTCGCGCCACAGCGCGACATGCCCGTCGACGCTGTCGCCGACCGCGACAAGCCATTCGCCACCCAGCGACAGGTCGTTTTCGGGATCGGCGCGTTCGAGCAGCCTGGCCGGCACCAGGCCCGTGAATTCACCGCGGCTCGCCAGCCGGCCGGCATCATAGGTCAGGTCTTGCAGGACAAGATCCGCGCCGGCAATATCCAGGCGGGCCGGGCCCAATCGCAATCCCTGTCCCGTGATGTCGAGTCCCGCCGGCGACTTGAGCGAAAACGCATGGCGTCCGCGATTGACCAGGTCGGTCACTTGTCCGGACCATGCCTCATTGCGCCAGCCTCCGGCAAAGCGACTTTCCAGATCGAGTTGCGGATTCGTTGCCAGCAAACCAACCACATGCTCGATGCGCGTTCCCTGCGCGTGCACATCGACGCGATCAAGCCGCAGTTGCGGCGCGGCGAAGCCCCGCAGGCGGACATCGAGCGCCAGCGCTCCGCCGCCGCCTTCGTCCAGGCGCCCGTTGGCACTGACGCCGGCGACACGGTAGCGCCCGGCCCAGGACAGATCGCTGAACTCGGCGTCGAAATTTCCGGACGGGTCGCCAAAACGGCCTTTCAGCGTGGCGCTGGCCTGGCCCTTGCCGCCGAGTTGCGGGTCGATCATGGCGAGGCTATCGGCCTTGATGCGCAAGCCGAGCCGGTCGCCGGGCTTGCCCAATGCGCCTTGCGCAACCAGGCTGTTGCCGGCCAGGTGCAGCGACACCGCGGTGTTCCAGATGCGCGACCGGGAAACGTTCAGGCTTCCCTGGCCATCGAGCGCGTGGCGCCGAAAGCGGCTGTCGGCGATGGCGAAGCTGAGGCTGGCCTGGGGCTCGCCCGCCAGTTGTCCGGTCGCGGAAAACGAGCCATTGATCCGTGCCGCGGGATAGTCGCCGAAATCGGCCGGATCGAAGCCTTGCAACGCCCCTGCCAGTTGGAACGGCCTGAGCCCTTCCAGGGCCAGGCTGCCATGCGCGCTCAGCTTGCCGGCGCCGGCCCGGATCGTGGCATCGCGCAGCTCGAGCGCTCCATCGTGGTGGTTCGCATCGAGATGGAGCCGAAAGCGCCGGTCGCGCAGGTCGGCTCCCAGGCGCTGGTGCTCTGCGTCGGCCTGCATGGTGATGTCGCCGGCCAGACGCATCGGGTGCAGCTTCCCGCCCAGTTGCGCCGGGTTGAAGTCGGTGGTGTTCAAGCGCAGTGTCAGGCTGTTGTTGCTGATCTGTCCGTCGCCGGCGAAGCGGCCCGCCGCACCCAGGTCGACATGCACCGCGTCCAGTTCGATCTGCGCCGGCGCGCCCGCGAACCGGGTCGAGATTTCGCGCAGCGGCAGACGCGATCGATCCCACGGGCCTGGGAGTTCATTGCGCACCGTGAAGTTGCCTTGCAGGGTTTCCGCACCTCGGCTGGCCACGGTAATGCTGGCGCTGAGACGGGCAGTGGGCAAGTCCTTGCGCAACTGCGCCGGATCGATGCCGTTGGCGTCGATTTGCGCTTCGGCAGTGGGGATCTCGGCAAACGGTGCCAGCTTGGCGCGCATTGCGGCGTCGCCCCCCGGGGTCTTTGCCTTGGCGTCCAGCACGATCTGCTCCAGAGTGCCCGAGGCGTCGAGGAGCACCTCGGTGGACCATTCCTTCGCCAGCCCCAGCTTGGCGTGGGCCGCGAGGTCGAAGGGCCGTTTGTCGCCCAGCGCCAGGGTCCCCTGTGCGCTGCCCCAGTCGCTGCTGAGGCCGCGCAACTCGACCTGGTAGCTGTCCGCGGACCGGGTTATTCCGAGGTCGATGCCGCTCAAGACGTATTCGTTGCCGCCCGCGTCGACTGTCAGGCGTCCCACCGTAATGACGGGGGCGGCCAGCGTGCCCGGGAAATGCAGCGTCTGTGGCAATTTGACGGGTTCCGTGCTCGGCTTGAGTTCCGTGACGCGGATTTCCCGCAGGGCCACGCGCCCGATCCGGATCCGCCCCCCGAGCAGTGCCAGCGGCGCCCAGTCGAGGGTCGCCCCTTTGACCTCGATACGCGCGGCTTCGTTTTGAAACCTGAGCGTTTCGATTCGCAGCGGGCCATACAGCGAGCCGTGCACCGTTCCCAGGTTCAGCGTGCCCTGGCTCAGGCGCTCCGCCTGGCGGGCGCCCCAGCGCAGCGCCGACTCGGTTCCGAGCGACCAGCCGAGTACCACGAACAGCGCCAGCATTGCAGCCAGCAGACCGATCGCAAGTCCCCGGCGCTTCCTGGTGGCAGGTGCTGTCGTCATCAGAAGCTGAACCCCACCGAGAAATGCAAGCGCAACTTCCGCGTTTCCCGGCCATAGGCGACATCGAGGTTCAACGGACCCACCGGGCTCTTCCAGCGCACTCCGGCGCCGTAGCCGTGGACCGGTTTCAAGTCATGCAGCGTATCCGCCGCGTCGCCGGCATCGACGAAGGTCGCGGCGCCCCATTTGGCATCGAGCCAATGAACATATTCTGCGCTGGCCACCGCCAGGTAGCGGCCGCCGACGATGGCGCTGCCCTGCCGTACCCCAAGGCTTTGATAGGCATAGCCGCGGACCGTCTGGTCGCCACCCGTGCGAAACAGGAAATCCGATGGAATGTACTGGCGGTGACTGGCGGCCAGGGCGCCCAGTTCGCCACGCAGAATCAGTTGATCGCGCCGGCCGAGGGGATAGAAATAAACCGCTTTGGCATAGCCGCGCAGCATGTCCTGGTCCGACAGCAACGCGCGTGCCGCGACGTCCGTCTGGAGGTTGAGCAAATAGCCGCGGGTCGGATAGAGAAGGCTGTCGAGCGCCCGCCGCGTCCAGGAATAGGAGGGACTGAGCGTGGCGCTGCGCGTCGTGGCGGTTCCCTCGAGGTCCTGCCTTTCGGTCAGGTGGCGCAGGCCATAGGCGAATTCGGTGCTGCCATGGGTGATCGCGCGCTTCGCGCCCACCGAGATCTTGCGCGTGACCTGACCGGAGATGTCCGTGCGTTCCGTGAGCGCGTTGACGCTGTCGCGGAATCCCTGTTCGCCCGGCGGGAACTGTAGTTCGCCGCCCAGGGACTGGCGCTTCTGGTCGAGCTTCAACGCGCCGCCAAGGCGCCAGGCACGGTCGAGAAAATTGATATCACCATAGTCCACCTGCCCGCGGACCCCGGTGTCGGTGCTGATACCGACACCGAAGCCGAGTTTGCGGGAGGGATTTTCGCTGACCTCGACGCGCACCGGCACGCTGGCGGAACGCTGCGGATCCTTATCCACGCTCACCGCGGCGCTGGCGAAGTAGGGACTGTCCTGCAGCCGCGACTGCAGCTCCAGCAGCTTGGCCTGCTCGTAGGGCGCGCCCGGTGTGATCGGGTTGAGCCGCTCGACGATGCTCACGGGATAACGCCGCAATCCCGTGATGGCCAGCGCGCCGAAAGCAAACGCGGGGCCGCTGTCGAGCGTCAGTTGCAGCGCGACGCCCCCTGTTTCCGGGTTGACCGTGGCGCGGCTTTCGGCGATCGCCGCCGTCGGGTAGCGCTCCAGGAGCAGGGCCTTCAGCGCATTGCGCTTGGCGGATTCCCAGTCGTCCTGGCGAAATACCGCGCCGGGAGGGAGGCGCCAGGCTGCTCGCATGGCCGCCAGGCCGGCGTTGTTGGCCGCGGAACCGTCGTTGAACGGGCCGGTCACTTGAAGGTCCACACTGCTCACGCGCGCCGCCTGGCCGGGCACGACAACGAGCCTGACCACCGATCTGCCGCCATGGTCCTGCATCGACGCTTCGACGCTTGGCGAATAGAACCCCTCGGTGGCGAGGATGTCGCGCAGTTGTTGCGGGGCCTGTCGCACCAGCCGTTGCAACTGGTCCCCGGTCATGCGCTCGCTGCCGCGCCAGCGATACAGGTCCAGATGCTGTTCGAGCAGCCTGCGTTGCGCCAGCGGCGCCTCCAGGTCGATGTCGTAGTCCGCGGTTTCCGGCGCGGCGGCGCGCGCCATCGCGGCCGCGGCGAAGCAGGCCATGCAACAAGCCCGCGCCAGAGCCGAGCGGGCGCCCCGGTTCATCGACCAGCCCTCGCCGCGAAGGCGCGAAGGCGCCGCGAAGGTCGACAGGCGGTGTTCGGTCGTGAGGTTTCACGGGACGAATGATGCCGTCCGCGGCAAAGGAATTCCCTTTTCATCCGGTACTCAAAATATTCGCAAACGGCCAACCAGGGTTTCTAGGCGGATGGTTCCGGCCCTGGCGCGTTGATCGTCGCCTGCGCCGCGGCCAGCATCGCCGCGCGGCTCTCGGGGGTTTCCAGGCTGATGCGGCCGAATTTTCCGCTGCGGTAATCGGTCAGCAGGATCATCGCCGCCTTTTCCAGATCGAATTCGCCGCCACGGCCCTTGTTGACGCAGCCGCGCTTCCGCGCCACCGCCTCGACCACGTCGCAGCCATCCATGCCGTCAAGGACAAAGCCATAGCGTTCGGCCAGCGTCGCCGGGTAGCGCCGCAACAGCAGTGCGGCCAGGAAGGCCGCCACTTCCGAATCGATCACGGCATTGCGGCCGATGGCATGGCTGGCGGCCAGCATGTAGCCGTCGGGCTCATGCATGATCCTGGGCCACATCAGGCCCGGCGTGTCAGTGATACTCATCGCCGGACCGAGATCGATGCTCATCTGCGATTTGGTCACCGCCGGCTCGTCGCCGACGGCGGCCACCCGACGCTTGAGCAGCGCATTCAGCAGGGTTGACTTGCCGACGTTGGGGATGCCCATGATCAGCATCCGCAACGGCTTTATGCCATCGTTGCGATGGGGCGCCAGGGCTTTGCACAGACCGGGGACGCGCGCCGCCTCCGCCGCGTTCTTGCTCGAAATCGCCACCGCCTTGACGCCCGCCTGGCCCTTGTAGTAGTCGAGCCAGGCGTCGGTCGCCGCCGGGTCGGCCAGGTCCGCCTTGTTCAGCAGCTTCAGGCAGGGTCGCTGGCGGTGCAGGCGCAGCTCGCGGATCAGCGGATTGCTGCTCGCCTCCGGCAGGCGCGCATCGCAGACCTCGATCACGACATCGATCAGGGCCATGGTTTCGGCAGCCTTCCTGCGCGCCGATGTCATGTGGCCGGGGAACCATTGAATGGTCATCGCGGATTCGCTTCCGGGCGCAATCAGACGCCGGCGCCGGCGGCAAGGACCTGGATTTCTTCCCCGGCGAGGCGCACGGTCTGGCCGGCGCGCAGCTTGCGGCGGATGCGTGTTTCCCTTTCGCCATCGACGGCGACGGCGCCATCGGCCACCAACGCCTTGGCGCCGCCGCCGGAAGGCGCCAGCGCCAGCAGTTTGAGCAGTACGTTCAGTTCGATGAACTCGCCCTGAAGCTGAAAGCGGTGAATCGCCACAAAAATCTCCGGTACAAACCGGAATTATAGTCGGCACCCTGTTCGGGCCGCGCCCGGGTCCAGTGTCGGCGCCTGCGCAACGCCGTGATTCCGGGTTCCCGCGAGGCGATTTCCGTGAGCGCGCGTCGAACCGATCCCTGTCGAGCCGGTCAGCCGCGAACCGCTGGCGGCGATTCGGCTGCTCCCGCGACAAGCAACACTCGCGCCTCCAGCCCGCCTTCCGCCAGATTGCGCAGGCGCAGCTCGGCACCGAGGCCGCTGGCGAGTTGCTTGGCGATGGCCAGACCGAGGCCGGTGCCGCCGGTTTCCCGGTTGCGCGAGGATTCCAACCGGTAGAAGGGCTCGAAGACCTTGTCCAGCTCGTCCTCTGGAATGCCGGGCCCCTGGTCACGCACCGCGATCGCAGGAAAGCTGTCCGTCATGTCCAGGACGACTTCGGCGCTGTCGCCGAACTTCAGCGCGTTATCCACCAGGTTGCCCAGCAGCCGGCGCAGGATCTGCGGTTTGGTGCGCACCGGGCGGCCGCAGCCGCCGCTGAGGCGAACCGGCCGGCCGGCATCGGCGTAATCGGCCACGACGCTGGCGGCGAGGGCATCGAGGTCGGTAAGGATGGCCGCTTCCTTCGGTGCGGCGGTGCTGCCGGCATACGCCAGGCCCTCTGCGACCAGCGCCTGCATCGCCGCCAGGTCGGCCAGCATTTTGTCGCGCAGCGCCTCGTCCGCCATCAGCTCCGCGCGCAAGCGAAGGCGCGTGATCGGTGTCTGCAGGTCGTGGCTGACGGCGGCAAGGATGCGCGTGCGCTCGGCGAACAGCCCGCGCAGGCGGGTCTGCATCCGGTTGAAGGCGGTCGCCGCGCGGCGCACCTCCAGCGGCCCTTCTTCCGCCAGCGGCGGCTGGTCCAGATCCTCGCCGAGAGCCTCGGCAGCCTGCGCCAGCCGACCCAAGGGTCCGGTCGCGACGCGCACCGCGAGCAGGGAGAGGAGGACGACGCCGCCGAACAGCGCAGCCATCGCCGCCAGGGTGCGTGCCGGCGGCGTGGGCGGCAATGGCGTCGTCGCCTCGACCAGGAACGGGCTGCCGTCGGCAAGCCGGGTGCCGAAGTAGAGGGTCGGATGATGATGATCGCCGGTCAATGCCGCACGCAGTTCCAGGGGTCTGCCGGCGAGTCCGTCGCGCAGCCGGGCCCAGGCCGGGTGGTCGAATTCCTCGCCCAGCGGTTTGCCTTCCGGCAGGGGCGCGAGCAGGAAGCGGTAGCGGGGGCGCTCCAGCCGCTTCAGCCAGGCCGGCCGCTGCGCCGGCGGCAGGCTGTCCATCAGGGCGACGACGCTGATCACGTCGAGCGCCATGTGCTCGAACATCATGTCGCGTACCGCGCGTCCGCGCTCGCCGAGGTAGAGCCACGAACTTACCGCCAAGACCACGGCCAGGCCGAGCAACCAGATCAGCATCAGGCGCCCGAAGAGGCTGCGCGGGCGGCGGCAGCGCGGTTCGCCTGCGCCGCACTGCGCGGCGCGCCGGTGTTTCCGGCTCCACCCGCCGTGGCGACTCACACCTTGTCTCCGGCCTCGGTCACTGCCGCGGCGAGGACATAGCCCTCGCCGCGCTGGGTCTTGATGATGCGGGGCTCGCGGGCGTCCTCGCGCAGGCGCTGGCGCAGGCGGCTGACCAGCAGGTCGATGGATCGATCGAAGGCATCCGCTTCGCGACCCTGGGTCAGTTCCAGCAACTGGTCGCGGTTCAGCACGCGTTGCGGATGGGCCAGGAAGACGCTCAGCAGGCGGTATTCGGCGCCGGACAGGGAGACGACTACACCCTCGGAATCCAGCAGATGGCGTGCCTCGGTGTCCAGGCTCCAGCCGGCGAAATCCAGCCGGCGCGCGCGCGGCGCCGCGCTTTCGCCCAGGTTGCGCGGCAGCGCGCGGCTGCGGCGCAGGATGGCGCGGATGCGGGCGAGGAGTTCTCGGGGCACGAAAGGCTTGGGCAGATAGTCGTCGGCGCCCATCTCCAGGCCAAGAATCCGGTCCATGTCGTCGTTGCGTGCCGTCAGCATCAGGATCGGCAGATTGGCGTGGGCCGGCGTGGCACGCAGGTTCCGGCACAGCGTGAGGCCGTCTTCTCCGGGAAGCATCAGATCGAGCACCAGCAAGTCGAAGCGTCCGCTGTCCAGCGCGGCGCGCATCTGCCGGCCGTCGGCGACCACGCTGCAGCGCAGGCCCTGCCTTTCCAGGTATTCGGCGAGCAGCGTGCGAATCTCGCGGTCGTCATCGACGACGAGGATATGGTCGCTGGTTTCGGTCAGGGAAGGCATGGGCACGGCAAATGGGTCATGGGCGGCAACGCCAGCGCTTGCATTTGCGTCTTATACGCCGAGCGGTGAGCCAATTTGTATCCCAGTGTATCCGCAGCCCCGGCTGATACGCGAGCTTGCCAAGAGGGCTGCGGCCGACACACGGCGCTTACAAACCTTTGCTTGAATGCCGTCATCCGACGCGATCGGAACGGCGTGCCCCGGCCGGGGCCGCCCAAACACAATCAGCAAGGAGCAAAGCAATGAACCGGAGACTGAAGATTGCCCTGGCGGGCGTGGGACTCGTGGCAGCGACGGGCATCGGCGCTGGTCTGGTGATGGCCGAGGGGGCGGGCCCCTGCGGCCACGGCGGACACATGCTGCATGGCGCCTGGGGCGGCGATGTCAAGGTGCTGGCCGAGGCCCGCCTCGATCGGTTGCACGCCGACTTGAAGCTGCGCAGCGAGCAGGAGGCGGCCTGGAGCGAGTTCAGCCAGACCGTGAGCGGCGAGGCCGCGCAGCTCGGAGAAAAACTCAGGGGCTGGCGCGAGGCCACGGCCACGGCAACGGCGATCGATCGCCTGGAGCGGGCGCAGAAGGGGATGGACGACGGCCGTCTTGCTCTGGAGCGGCTGACCGCGGCGACGAAACGCTTCTATGCCGTGCTGGACAAGGAGCAGCAGGCACGTTTCGACGAACTGACGAAACGCCTTCCGCCTGGCCGGCACGCCTGGGCCGGCGCTTCGCGGCCTGACGCCTGAGCCGGGACAGGGACAATATCATGCGCTTCCGTCTGTTCCCGACTGCCCTCATCGTTCTCGGCGTGACGCTGTTGCTGGCCAACCTGGGTATCGTTCCCAAAGAGGAGCTCCGCGAGTTCTTCCACACGTGGTGGCCGCTGCTGCTGGTCGCCCTAGGTGCCGCGATGCTGATGCGGCCACGCGGCGCCTGCGGCCATCGGCGCTGCGGGCCGCATCGCCGCGAGGCACCGGACGAAGTGGATGCGGTCCGGTCGGCCGGCGCCTGATCGCGCCGCAGGCCTGTCCGCCTGTCATGAACTCCCCGGCCTTGCCGGTCGACGCGATCTGCGGCGCCGCTGACCGCGGCCCGCCGCTCAGGCGGGAGCGGCCAGCCGCTTCGCGCCGGGTGCCGTGGCGCCTGGTGCTGGTCGCCACCAGCCTCATCGGCCTGCTGCACGCCTATGTCGGGCTGCGCTTGCTGCCGGCACTCGATCTTGCTGGTGGCGGCATGGCGGTCGGCATTCTGCTGCTGGCGTCATGCACGCTGCTGATCCCCGTTGGCTTGCTGGCGCGAGCACTGCCCGCAAGGCTGAACGAGCGGCTCGCCGCCGCGCTGACGTGGACCGGCTTGCTCGCCGGCGGTTTTGCGTCCTCGCTGCTGGTGTTGACCGTCATCCGCGATCTGCTGCTGTTGCCGGCCGCGGCGCTGCTGGCGAGCGATGCATTTCTGACCGGCGCGCGGATTTCGGCCTGGGTCGTTCCGGCGATGGCCTTGGCATTTACCACAATCGGCCTGTTCAACGCCAGGCGCCGCCCGCAGGTGGTCGAGGTCGATGTTCGATTGCGCGATCTGCCGGTCGAACTGCACGGTTTCACGATCTCCCAGATCAGCGACATCCATGTCGGGCCGACCATCAGGCGCGGTTTCCTCGACCGCATCGTCGATCAGGTCAATCGGCTGGAGAGCGATCTGATCGCGATCACCGGCGATCTTGTGGACGGCAGCGTCGGCGAACTGGCGGCGCACGTGCAACCGCTGGCGCGGCTGCAGGCCAGGCACGGCGCGTATTTCGTCACCGGCAATCACGAGTACTACTCGGGCGCGGCGGAATGGGTATCCGAACTGAGGCGCCTCGGGTTGTTCGTGCTGCAGAATGAACATGTCGTGCTGCGCCACGACGGGCAGCGACTGGTGGTCGCCGGGGTCACCGACTTCAGTGCCCACCACTTCGCGGCTCACCAACGCAGCGACCCGCAGGCGGCTCTGGCGGGTGCTCCGCAGGGTACGCCGAAGATCCTGCTGGCGCATCAGCCGCGCTCCGCCGTGGCGGCCGAGGCTGCCGGCTTTGACCTTCAGTTGTCGGGACACACGCATGGCGGACAGTTCTTTCCCTGGAATCTTTTCGTTCGACTCCAACAACCCTTCACCGCGGGCTTGCATCGCCTGAAAGACCTCTGGGTCTACACCAGTCGCGGCACGGGTTACTGGGGCCCGCCCAAGCGGCTGGGCGCTCCGGCCGAGATCACTCGGCTGCGGCTGCTGCCGGCGGACGCATGAGTGCCGTCTGCCGGTGTTGCTCGTCGCCGTCAACGGGTCCGTCTGGCTGAATTTGCTTTGGCGATCAAGCGGTCCAGCTGATTCGCGAAGCATTGCCGGTCGGCGTGGCTGAAGGCGGGCGGTCCGCCGGTGGCAACCCCGGTGCTGCGCAGGCTGTCCATGAAATTGCGCATATCGAGCAACTGGCGGATGTTCTCGGCGCCGTAGAGTTCCCCGCGCGGATTGAGGGCGACCGCCTGTTTGTCGATCACCAGCGCCGCCAGCGGGATGTCGGCGGTGATCACCAGGTCTCCCGGCGCCACCTGGTCGAGGATATGGCTGTCGGCGACGTCGAATCCCTGTGGTACTTGTACCGAGCGTATGTAAGGCGAGGGCGGCACGCGCAGCCATTGATTGGCCACCAGGGTCAGTGGCAGGCAATGACGCGCGGCGGCGCGGTAGAGAATTTCCTTGACGGCGCCGGGGCAGGCGTCGGCATCCACCCAGATCTGCATAAGGACGGTTTTGATCGACGGGATAGCATTATGCTCGACGGCAGCGACGATTCCCGCGCGTTCCCGCGGGCAGCCTCGCCAGCCGCGCGCCGCCAACCGGGCAGGAGCGTGGCTGGCGGCGTCCAGCGCGATTCCAGGATCATTGGGACTGGCGCCGGTCGGCAATGACCGTTACGATGCGCTCTTGAAACTCTGGAGTTGGAGAACAAGATGAAAAAGCTGTCGCTGGTCCTGAATGCCGAGCTGGAAATTCCCGACGATTGGGAACTGGTCGAACATCCGTCCGGCATCTTCGTGCTCAAGGCGGGGGAGCGCTATGTCGATTTCGACATCACCCCGCTGATCACCGAGTCCGCCGCGCCCGACGCCACCTGGAGCGACGAGGACGAACAGCTCACCGGCGAAATCCTCGACATGGTGACCGGACTCGACTCGGAGATGGAAATCAGTTACCTCCAGTAATGATGCAGCCAGTTCGCGGAGCAATGCCATGCGTAGATTGATGCCGATGTTGTGTTTGTTGTTGTCGTTGCCGGTGCAGGCGGCGGGCGACCCGAAGCTGGGCAAGCCGCTGCACGACAAGCAGTGCGTGTCCTGTCACGTCAAGCTGCTGGGCGGCGACGGTTCCGCCATGTACTTGCGCAAGCCGCGCCTGATCAACGATGCCCGGGCACTGGGCCAGCGCGTCGCGGCCTGCGCGGCGCAGACCAATGCCGGCTGGTTTCCCGAAGACGAAGCCAACGTCGCGGCCTGGCTGAATCAGACTTATTACAAGTTCAAGTAGAGGATGGCCGTGCCGGTGTCCGGCCGGGCGCAGGCGGCATCGCCGGCCGATGCGAGCTATCGCCGCCGGCCGGCATTCGCGACCTACGTCCGGCGAGCGGCGCTGCGCCGGATCGCCAATCCACCTGGATTCGGCATTTGCGCGCCGGTTCCCGACGGCTGTCCGCTGACGGGACGATAATTCATTCCGATGCTCTCCTACATCGTTCGCCGCCTGCTGTATGCCATTCCGATTCTGATCGGGGTGAATCTGCTCACCTTCATCCTGTTCTTCGTGGTGAATTCGCCGGACGACATGGCGCGCATGCAGCTCGGCGTCAAGCGCGTGACGCCCGAGGCGATCCAGAAGTGGAAAGCGGAGCGCGGCTATGACAAGCCGCTGCTGTGGAATGCGGCGGCGGGAGATGCGGCGTTGACCGACACGATCTTTTTCAGCAAGTCGGTGCGCATGTTCGCCGGTGATTTCGGCCGCGCCGATGACGGCCGGGACATCGCCCGGGAAATCAGCATGCGCATGGGACCGAGCCTGGCCATCGCCTTGCCGACCTTCGTCCTGGGGCTGTTCGCGGCGGTTTCATTCGCCCTGATGCTGGTGTTTTTTCGCGCCACCGCGCTCGATTTCGGTGGCGTCGTGCTGTGCGTGGCGATGATGTCGATCTCGGGCCTGTTCTACATCATCGGCGGACAGTGGCTGGTGTCCAAGGTCTGGCACCTGGTGCCGATCTCGGGCTACGCCGGCGGCCTCGACGCGGCGAAGTTCCTGATCCTGCCGGTTGTCATCGGCGTGATCGGCGGCAGCGGCGCTTCGACGCGCTGGTATCGCACGCTGTTTCTCGAGGAAATCACCCGCGATTACGTGCGAACAGCGCGCGCCAAGGGGCTGCCCGAGCGTGTGGTGCTGTTTCGGCATGTCCTGCCCAATGCCCTGATTCCGATCCTCACCGGCGTCGTCGCGGTGATTCCGACCCTGTTCATGGGCAGCCTGCTGACCGAATCCTTCTTCGGCGTCCCCGGGCTGGGCAGCTACACCATCGACGCCATCAATGCGCAGGACTTTGCAGTCGTGCGTTCGATGGTCTTCATCGGTTCCGTGCTCTACATCATCGGTCTGCTGCTGACCGATGTGTCCTACACGCTGGCCGATCCGCGGGTGCGACTGCAATGAGCGGGATGCCTTTGCAGATCGTCGTGCTTTGGTCCGACGCGCTGCTCTACGTCCTGATCGTGGCGATCGCCGGGCTGACGCTGTGGGCGCGTCGGCAGGATGCCCTGCGCGCCGCCTGGGTGCGGGTGGGGCGGGACGCCGTGGCGATGTCGGCGGCGACCGTGCTGGCTGCCTTCGTGCTGATCGGTCTGCTGGATTCGCTGCACTACCGGGCGCGGCTGCCGTCACAGCCGGGCGCGCCGGCGCGCTATGCGGTGGAGGTGAATTCGGCGCTCGATGCGCTGCTCGCCGATCTGCGCGAGCATGGCGAGAAGACTTATTCGGCGCCGCTGGCGACCCACCTGCTGGCCCGCGAGGCGTTGGAGAATTCGACCCAACGCGAGTTTCCGCGCCTCAAATTCGGCGGCGCCCATCTCGGCGACGGGCTCGGCGGCCAGTCGGTCGACATCGCCTGGCGCCTGGCGCGCGGGCTGGCCGGCGGCATCGCGATCTGGTTTCTGGCGGCGCTCGCGCTGCGACGGGCTACCGGTGTGGAACTGCGGACCCTGTTGCCCGCTGGCGCCGGCGACGCTCCGCGGCGAGCCGCGCCGGAGGAGGGCAAGGCACTGGCCGCTGTGCTTGTCACGCTGCTGCTGATCCTGTCGCTGGTCGGCGTCGCGATCTCATTGAGTGGCGGCTACCATCTGCTGGGTACCGACAAGGTGGGGCAGGACGTGCTCTACCTGGCGTTGAAGAGCATCCGCACCGGCTTGCTGATCGGTACCCTGACGACGCTGGTGATGCTTCCCGGTGCCGTGGTGTTGGGCATTCTGGCCGGCTACGTCGGTGGCTGGGTGGACGATGTGATCCAGTATTTGTACACCACGCTGAGTTCGATACCCGGGGTGCTGCTGATCGCCGCCGCGGTGTTGATGATGCAGGTCGTGATCGACACCCATCCCGACTGGTTCGCGACATCGGCCGAGCGTGCCGATGCGCGCCTGCTGGCGCTTTGCCTGATCCTCGGCCTGACAAGCTGGACCGGGGTTGCGCGCCTGCTGCGCGGCGAGACGCTGAAGTTGCGCGAACTGGAGTTCGTCCAGGCGGCGCAAGCCTTCGGTGTCGGCAGTTTCGCCATCATGCGCCGCCATATCCTGCCGAATCTCATGCATATTGTATTGATCGCGCTGGTGATGGACTTTTCCGGCCTGGTGCTGGCCGAGGCCGTGCTCTCCTATGTCGGCGTCGGCGTCGATCCGACGACGATTTCGTTCGGCACCATGATCAATACCGCGCGCATGGAGCTGGCCCGGGAGCCGGTGGTCTGGTGGTCGCTGGCGGCGGCCTTCAGCTTCATGTTCGCGCTGGTCCTCGCCGCCAACCTGTTCGCCGACGCCGTGCGCGACGCCTTCGATCCGAGGTCGTCGGCATGAACATTCTGTCGGTGCGCGATCTGTCGATCCGGATCGGCGCCGCGCGTCCGGTCGAGGGCGTGTCGTTCGACATCGCCGCCGGCGAGTGTTATGCGCTCCTGGGCGAATCGGGCTGCGGCAAGTCAATGACGGCCCTGGGCATTACGCGCCTGCTGCCGCTCGCGGCACAGCTTGCGGCCGGCGCCGTCGTCTTCGAGAACAGTGACTTGCTGGCGCTGCCGGAATCCGCCATGCGCGGGACGCGCGGCGGGGGCATCGGCATGATCTTTCAGGAACCGGCCACCAGCCTCAATCCGGTGCTGACGGTCGGACGGCAGATTGTCGAGGCGGTGCAACTGCATGGCGGGCTGGACGGCGCCGCCGCCGAGGCACGGGCCGCCGAATTGCTTGACCAGGTAGGCATTCCCGACCCGCTGCGGCGCCTGGGCGAGTATCCCTTCCAGCTCTCCGGCGGACTGCGCCAGCGCGTCATGATCGCCATCGCGCTGGCCGGTGCGCCGCGCCTGCTGATCGCCGACGAGCCCACCACGGCGCTAGATGTGACGATACAGGCGCAGGTGCTCGACCTGCTCGACGAGTTGCGGCGCAAGCAGGGCATGGCCTTGCTGCTGATCACCCATGATCTGGGTGTGGTGGCGCGGATGGCCGACCGCGTTGGCGTCATGTATGCCGGGCAACTGGTCGAGGAAGCCTCGCGCCAGCAGTTTTTCGCGCAGGCGGCGCACCCCTATTCGGTGCGGCTGTTCGCCGCGCTGCCCGATGCGCAGCGGCGCGGCGGCCGGCTGGCGACGATTCCCGGCAGCGTGCCGGCGGCGGATGCGCGGCACCAGGGCTGCCGTTTTGCCGAGCGTTGCAGTGAAGTCATGGCGGTGTGTCGCGAGACGCCGCCGCCCTGGCACGACGTGGCACCCGGTCAGGGCGTGCGCTGCATTCTCGCCGCCGCCCCGTCGGCAGTGGCCGCAGCCGTCGGTGCTGGCGATACGGCGGTCGCGGCGGAGTCCGGGCCCCTGTTGGCCGTCAGCGGGCTGCAAGTGCATTTTCCGATCCGGCGCGGAATCCTGCAACGCGCCGTGGGCGCGATACGCGCGGTCGATGGGCTGTCGCTGCAACTGCGGCGGGGACGCACGCTGGCGCTGGTGGGCGAGTCCGGCTGCGGCAAGACCACCGCCGGCAAGGCGATGCTGCAATTGCCGCGGCCGACCGCCGGCAGTGTCGTGCTCGATGGCGTCGAATTGACGACGTGTTCGCCGGGTGAGCTGCGCGCCCTGCGTGCCAAGATGCAGATGGTGTTCCAGGATCCCTTCGCCTCGCTCAATCCGCGTCTGCGGGTCGGCGGCATCATCGCCGAGGGCATGCGGGCGCTGGGGACCGGCGGTGGCGACCTGGCCGGGCGCGTCGGCTTGCTGCTCGAGCAGGTCGGCTTGCGCGCCGATATGGCCGGCCGCTATCCGCACGAGTTCTCCGGCGGACAGCGGCAGCGGATCGCCATCGCCCGCGCCCTGGCCGTCAATCCGCAACTGCTGATCTGCGACGAGCCGACCTCGGCGCTGGATGTGTCGGTGCAGGCGCAGATCCTCAACTTGCTGTCCGACCTGCAAAGCCAACTCGGCCTGGCCTACCTGTTCATCACCCACAACATCGCGGTGGTGGACTATCTCGCCCACGACGTGGCAGTCATGTATCTCGGGCGTGTCGTCGAGCGCGGCAGCGCCCAGGAGGTTCTGGGCACCCCACGGCATCCCTACACCAAAGCCCTGCTCGCCGCGGTGCCGCGGGTCGACGGCGTCCGCGCCGGCATGCCCAAGCTGGTAGGCGACATGCCCTCGCCGGCGAATCCACCGGCGGGCTGCCATTTTCATCCGCGCTGCCCGCTGGCCGACGCTGGCTGTCGCACTGTCTATCCGGCCGAGATTCGCTTCGGCGCCAGCCACGCCGTGCATTGCGTCAAAGCGGTTTAGAGCCTGTTTCAGCAGGAATCGGCACGCTGCCGGAAGCGCAACGCAGCCCCGCGAGTATTCCGGCCTATGCAATGTTGTTAGCCTGCCACAGTTCGAGCGCCAGGAAGAACTTGGCGCAAGATAATCGTGCCGCCCAAGGCGGACCATGGTTAGCATGCAGAAAGCGTACAGATTGTTGCGCCGATCCCGGAGCGTCGATGTTCAGAAAATGTGCGGTTTGCGGATTCACCGTGGCGCGCCAGTATTGCCACAAGAACCGCTACAAGGAATACATCTGCCGCACCTGTCAGGCGGCCGGAGTACGTTTTACCTGGCCTGCGCGGCTGCGCTACTGGCGGCGGCAGACGCCGGCCATCATTGTCTTGAGTCTGGCCGCTGCGATCCTGGTCGCTCTTGCGATCTGGGCGCTCTACGCATTCGTGCTGGGCATCGAGGCCGCCGAGCTGCACAAGATCTTTTCCTGACTCTGACGGGCCGGCCATCGGCTTCCAGTGCCAATTCGGCTGGTCTGCCGATTCGAGTCCCTTGCCACGTCGGCCCGGCCTTCGCCCACCTTGCGGTGCCCGGTGGATCGCACTGTCAGTGCCGTTTGCGTTTGAGGCTTGCCTTCGCCGCGGACGGCTTGCGGATCTTGACGGCGATGGCGTTCTTGCGCTTGGCTCGCGCCTTGCCTGCCTTGCCCGCCTTGTGCGGCTTTGCGCGCGCGCGCGGCGGATCGGCAGGGGTGTGCGGCAGGCGGGCGGCAATCGACTCTTGAGCGATCGCGTCCTTGCCCGGCACCAGCAGCGCAAAGCCGGGTGCGATTCTGGTGCGCGCGCTTATGCCATTCAATTGCTTCAGCCGCGCGCCGCTGATGCCGTAGCTTCTGGCCACCTTGTCGAGTTTCTCGCCCCGCTTCATCTTGTGCGTGTGCCAGGCGGACAGCGGCTTATCCTGCGCTTCATAGCTCTGCAGGTTGTCGAGGTAGGTTTGCACCTTGTCGGCGGGCAGGACGAGGGGGCTGTTGTAGGAGCTGGGCATGACCGGCCTGCTGTAAGCGGGATTGAGCGCGATGAACTGGTCCACCGGGATTTCGGCAAGCCTCGCCGCCAGCGCGACATCCATGTCCTCGCTGCGCTCCACCGTGCCGAAATAGGCACGGTTGGGGATCGGGTCGAGGTTGATGCCGAACAGTTGCGGCTGGGCAACGATGTTCTTGAGCGCCTGCAGTTTGGGCACGTAGTAGCGGGTTTCGCTTGGCATGACCAGGTGCTCATAATCGGTAGGCAAGCCCTTGGCGCGGTTTTTTTCAATGGCACGGCCGACCGCGCCTTCTCCCCAGTTGTAGGAGGCCAGCGCCAGGTGCCAGTCACCGTGCATCTCGTAGATGTACTGCAGGTAGTCCAGCGCGGCGTTGGTCGAGGCGACAATGTCGCGGCGCTGGTCGAACCACCAGTTCTGTTGCAGTTTGTAGGTCTTCCCGGTGGACGGAATGAACTGCCAGATGCCCAGCGCTCGCGCCGACGAGTAGGCCAGCGGGTTGAAGGAGCTCTCGACGATCGGCAGCAAGGCCAGTTCGGTGGGCATGCCGCGTTTTTCGAGTTCGCTGACGATGTGATGCAGGTAGAGGCGACTGCGCTCGAAGACGCGCTTGAGCAGATCGGGCCGATTCAGGTACCAGGCCTGCCGATCCGCCACCAGCGGACTGTCGAGATCGGGCATCGAAAAGCCGTTGCGGACGCGTTGCCAAAGGTCGTCGGGCGGTGTCGTGAGGTCGATTGTGGGGATCGTCGGCAGCTCGCTCACGACTTCCTGCGGGGCGTCAGGCAGTAGCGTGATCGCCAGGCGGTCGGCCGCCTGGAGGCGGCTCGGATCTCCGTCCTGCGGCGACACGTCGGGCAGACGCGCGCGCGCCTGCGCCGTGGCGTCGGCTTTGGCTGCGGGCGCGAGCGTGGTCGGGGCGCGCGTGGTCGGCGGGAGTGCCGTCGGCGGAAATGTCGATTCCGTCGCCACCTGCGCTTGATCGGGGGTATGGGCGCAGCCGACCAGCAAGAGCAGAAGCAGCGGAATCAGGCGGCGCAAAGGGGACATTGGGTGGGCGGAGGGCGTCATCAAAGGCGCGCGTGAAGGCCGCGCATCTTAGCCAAGGCGGCCCTTGGGGTCAATGCGGGACGAGGCCAGCGCCGGTCGGACGCCGCGACTCAGGCCGCGCAGGCGCTTTCGATTCCGTCTCCGCGCCGCGACCCGTCGCCCGACTTCATTCGGGCAGGTCCATGCTTTGCTGGCGCAGCGAAACCAGTTCATGCCTTTCGGTCTGGGTGAGGCGTCCGCGGTTGTTGCGGGTGACATATTCGCGCTTGATCGCGAAGTTCAGTCCGGGTACCAGCCATATCCGGGCCTCGATCCGCGCGCCGAAACTGGTGTTCCAGCCCTGGCCTTCGATTCTGAAGGTGTCGAAGCTCCCCGCCGGGACGTCGATGGATTCCCGTTTGGCAATCTTCATGTCATAGTAGGCATTCGAAGCGACGCCTTTCCTGGTGCGGCGAAACGCGGCGGTCCATTTCTTGCCGACTTGCAGCTCGGCGGGGATGAATTGCAGCGGTGCGTCGAATTCCAGCTCGCCGTTCTTGATGTTGTTGCCCATCAGGTCAGTGATGGTTCGGCCGTTGTCAAACTCGACGCGGTCGGTGTCGTAATCGACCCGCGTCACCCGCGTCTTGTAGGTCCGTTCCTCGATGCCGGTCAGTATGTCGCTTCTGCGGTAGCTCGCGAAATCGCCGACCGTGTAGCGCCGACCCAGAGGGTAACGTCCGGCGGAGAAGGGATTGGCCGAGGGCGCGATCAACACCGGCAGCACGACGCCGGCCCGGATGTCGATCATTGGCGCCGCCGCTGCCGGCGCGGCTGGGCGGACGGGGTCCGCTGGCGGCGGCTGACTGGATAGCGGGGGCGGCTGACTGGGTAGCGGGGGCGGTGGTTGGATTTCGGCCAGCAACCGGCTCAGCCGCACTTGGGCAATTTCGGCGAAGCGGCCATTCGGGAAGGTGCGCAGGTAGCCCACCCAGTCGTCGATCTTTTTCGAGGCCTTGATGCGCTCCCATTCGGCAATATCCGCTTCGACCAGCTTCTCCAGCTCGGCTTCGCTGAGTTCCTTGTGCCCTTCGTCGAAAATGAAGACCTCGCTTTCGAGCGAGGTCGTCTCCCAGGGCACCTGCTCGCCGTGCGAGGCCAGGCGCACGTTGAGCCGCACCCGCTTCAGGGCATCCTCGATGCGGGTGTTGCGCCGGGACAGCTCGCGCACCAGGTTTTCGGTGTAGAGGCCGTTGGCCCCCTCGCCATCCGAGGCCACGTTGCCCGGCGAAGTGGCATACGCCAGCAGGCTGCCGACCGGGGCGTCGAATTGCGACAGGCCCCTGCGCTCGGGCCGGTAGAAGGTGCCGAAGGGGTTGTTGCGACAGGCATCGAGGATGACGATGAATGTCTTGCCCCTGGCCGCGTTCAGCTGGCCGAGCAGCAGGCCGAGGTCGACGCAACGCTGCCGCATGTGTTCCTGCCTTTCGACTACCGCATCGACCGGCAGCAGGTAGTTGCGCCAGTCGAGCTGGGCACCGTGGCCGGCGTAGTAGAAGACCACCAGCTTCGTCTCGGGCCGCTTCGCGGCAGCGCCGAAGCGCTCAATCGCGGCCAGCATGTCGCCGCGGGTGGCGTTGAGGCGCGAATCGACCGTGAAGCCGGCCTCGGCGAACAGCCCGGCAACCGCCCTGGCGTCATTGGCCGGATTCACCAGCGGCGCATCTCGGTAGGCGCTGTTGCCGATGATCAGCGCCAGCCGCGAGGGATCGTTGGCCGCCAGGCTGCCGCCGAAGCACAGGGCGGGCGGTATCGCCCCGAGGGCCTTGATGAATGCGCGCCGGCCGGTCATCAGCTTGTCATTGCGGCTCAGAAGCGGTTCTTCCATTCGCGAATGGCGGTGAAGGTCTCCACCGCATCCGCCGGAACATGGCCGAGGCGGCTTGCCGCCGCGGCGCGCACCGCCGGCGCATCCCAGCGCAGGAAGGGATTGGTTTCCAGTTCGGCTTCGATGCAGGTCGGGATCGTCGCGCGGCCCGCCGCGCGGTCGGCCGCCACCTGCTCGCTGCGCAGCTGCACGGCGACGCTGCCCGGTTCGACGGCAAGGGCGAAGCGAAGGTTGCTCTGGGTGTATTCATGGGCGCAATACACGAGAGTCGGCGCCGGCAATGCGGCGAGTTTGGCCAGGGATTCCTTCATCTGCGCCGGCGTACCTTCGAACAGCCGTCCGCAGCCGGCGCCGAATAGCGTGTCGCCGCAGAATACCGCGCCGTGCGGGCCAAGACTTGGGCCATAATAGGCGATGTGGCCGCGGGTATGTCCGGGTACGGCGATGACCTCGAGTTCCAGGCCGATTTGCGGCACCACGATGTGTTCGCCACCAGCCAGCGGGTGATCGACGCCAGGGATGTTCTCCATGCCGGGGCCGAACACCGGAACCGGAAAGCGGTCGAGGATTTCCGTCAGTCCGCCGACATGGTCGCCATGATGATGGGTCGCGAGCACAGCGCACAGGCGGTCGCCGCTCTTCCGCAGATGCCCGAACACCGGCGCGGCGTCGCCCGGGTCGACCACCGCCACGCAGCCGTCGGCGCGCAGCAGCCAGATGTAGTTGTCTTCAAATGCGTGCAGGGCGAGTATTTCAGTCATTCGGGAATTTTCTCCTAACAGCTTGCAATGTCAATTCAGGGATTCGAAGACTGGCTGGAAACGCCGGCCGGACAGTATGTGCTCAACTGGGAACAACGGAAGCACGACCTTCTGGTAGCCGACATTTTCGGCTTCAACGCGGTGCAGCTTTCGCTGCCCAATCACGATTTCCTGCGCGCCAATCGCATGCCGCTGCGCCTGCGTTGCGACGACGGTCGCTACGACGGCGCGTCGGAAGTGCGCTCCGACCTGCATTATCTGCCGTTTGGCGCCAACAGCATCGATCTTGTGGTGATGCCGCACACGTTGGAGTTCGACGCGAATCCGCATCAGGTGTTGCGTGAGGTGGAGCGCGTGCTGGTGCCCGAGGGCCATGTAATCGTCACCGGGTTCAACCCCTTTAGCCTGTGGGGCGCGCGGCGCAAGCTGTCGCGGCGCCAGACCCTGCCGCCGTGGCGCGGCGCCTACCTCAGCGTGCCACGCCTGAAGGACTGGTTCTCGCTGCTCGGCTTCGAGATGCAGGCGGGTGCCTTCGGCTGCTACGCCCCGGCCGTTACCCAGGAAAAATGGCTGCGGCGTTTCCGGTTCATGGACGCGGCAGGAGATCGCTGGTGGCCGATCGCCGGCGCGGTGTATATCGTGCAGGCGATCAAGCGCCAGCACGGCATGCGACTGATCACGCCGGCCTGGAGCGATCGCAAGGCGCGCGCCAAGGCCTTGGTGACCGTGACCCAGCGCGTCGATCAATGATCCCGGAATGATCGATATCTTTACCGACGGCGCTTGCAGCGGCAACCCCGGTCCCGGCGGCTGGGGCGCCATACTGCGCAAGGGCGCGACCGAAAGGGAACTCTTCGGCGGCGAGGCGCAGACCACCAACAACCGCATGGAGATGCGGGCCGTGATCGAGGCGCTGCGCGCGCTGAAGCAGCCCGTGCAGGCGCGGATACATACCGATTCGCAGTATGTGCAGAAGGGCATCAGCGAATGGATCCACGGCTGGAAGCGGCGCGGCTGGAAGACGGCGAACAAGGAACCGGTCAAGAACGAGGACCTATGGCGCGAACTCGACGGCCTGGCGACGCAGCACAGCATCGAATGGATCTGGGTCAGGGGTCATGCCGGCCATCCGGAGAACGAACGCGCCGACCTGTTGGCGCGCCGCGGCGTGGAACTCGTCCGCAGGGGAGGATGAGGTGAGGAAGATCGTGCTGGACACCGAAACCACCGGGCTGGATTTTCGTACCGGCGATCGCGTCATCGAAATCGGCTGCGTCGAGTTGCTCGGTCGCCGGCTCAGCGGCCAGCGCTTTCACGCCTACATCAATCCGGAGCGCCGGATCGATCCGGGCGCCATCGCGATTCACGGCCTGACCGACGAGTTTCTCGCCGACAAGCCGAAATTCGCCGAGATCGCCGGGGACTTCATCGAGTTCATCCGCGGTGCCGAACTGGTGATTCACAACGCCGCGTTCGACGTCGGCTTTCTCGACAACGAGTTGGGCCTGTTGCGCCACCAAACCATCGATCAGCTTTGCAGCGACGTGATCGACACGCTGCGCCTGGCGCGAGAGCTGCGTCCGGGCAAGAAGAACAATCTGAACGCCCTGTGTGGCGAGTTCGGCGTGGATAATTCCGGTCGCCAGCTCCATGGCGCGCTGCTCGACGCCGAATTGCTGGCCGAGGTGTATCTGGCCATGACCCGCGGCCAGAACTCGCTGGAGATCGAATTCGATCGCCCCGCGCTTTCTTGTTCGCCGGGTGAGGCGAGGCAGCGTCCGCCGCTCGTCGTGCTCTCCGCGACCACCGAAGAACTTGCCGAGCACGCCCGCGTGTTGGACGAGATCGCCAGCGAGAGCAAGGGCAAGTGCCTCTGGCGCGCTCTGGAGGGTGCCGCGCCCGGCTGAGGCGGAGGCTGGCACCGCGCCCCGGGTACCGCGCGGAGGCCGTAGTATCATCGCGCTTGCCCGTGGATTCGAAGCCCATCGCGGGTCCGGTGACATTTCCTGAAAAGGCTTTTCGCATGGCTTCGGCGCTTCTGCAACGGCATTCGCTGAAAACCAGAATCACCCTTGCCACGCTGGCGATCTTCGTGGCCGGAATCTGGTCGCTGACCTTCTATGCCAGCAGGATGTTGCGCGATGACATGCAACGCCTGCTGGGCGCGCAGCAGTTGGCGATGGCCTCTGTCATGGCGGGCGACGTCAATCAGGATCTGGCCGACCGCTTGCGTACCCTCGAGTATCTGGCCGCTCAAATGGCCCCGGTCTTTGCGGACAGTGCGCCCGCGGTGCAGGCAATGCTGACACAAAGGCCAGTGCTCCTGAGCCTGTTCAGCGGAGGGGTAGTCGCCTGCCGCCCGGACGGGACGGCAATTGCCGACGTTCCGCTGTCGGCCGGGCGGATCGGCGTCAATTACATGGACATCGAAACCGTGGCCGCCGCGCTGAAGGAAGGGAAGGCGACGGTCGGCCGTCTGGTCATCGGCAAGAAACTGGCGGCCCCGGTATTCGGCATCACGACTCCGGTTCGCGACGCCAAGGGTACGGTGATCGGCGCCCTGGCCGGCGTGGTCGACCTCGCCAAGCCGAATTTTCTCGACAAAATCGGGCAGCAGGATCGCGGGCCCCAGGGCAGCTACCACCTGTTGATCGCGCCGCGGCAGCGGCTGGTGGTTACCTCGTCGAGGCGGGACCTGATCATGGCACGGCTGCCCGAAGCCGGTGTCAACCCGTCGATCGACCGCGTTGTCGATGGTCACGAGGGAACCGACATATTCGTCAATTCGCGCGGCATCGAGGTGCTGTCCTCGTCCAAAGCGGTGCCCGCGGCAGGCTGGATCCTCGCCACCTCACTGCCGACCGCGGAAGCCTTCGCGCCGATTCACGCCATGCAACAGCGCATGCTGATTGCCGCGACGTTCATGACGCTGCTGGCGGGCGCGTTGATCTGGTGGATGTTGCGCCGCCAGTTCGCGCCGCTGCTTGCCGCCGCCAAGGCCTTGGCGGTCGAGTCGCCACCGAGCCAGCGCCCGCAAGCCTTGCCGGTTGCGCGGCCGGACGAGATCGGCGCCTTGATCGACGGCTTCAATCGCTTGCTCGGGACGCTGGCCGAACGCGAAGAAGCCTTGAAGCAGAGTGAGGAGAATCTTGCCATCACATTGCACTCGATCGGTGACGCGGTGATCGCCACCGACGCGACGGGGCGGGTGACGCGGATGAACGCGACCGCGGAACGCCTGTGCGGCTGGCCGCTGGCCGAGGCGCGCGGCCGGCCCTTGGGCGAGGTATTCCGCATCGTCAACGCCGACACGCGGCAGGGTCTGGTCGACCCGGTGCAATCGGTGATGACACAAGGCCGTGTCGTCGGCCTGGCCAATCACACGTTGTTGCTGGCGCGCGACGGGGGCGAATACCAGATCGCCGACAGCGCGGCGCCGATCCGCGACAGCGTCGGCGAGATCGTCGGCGTCGTGCTGGTGTTCAGCGACGTCACCGAGAAGTACCGGGTGGAAGAGGCCTTAAGGAAGAGCGAAAAGCGCTTTCAGGCGCTGTCGACGATGTCGTCCGACTGGTTCTGGCAGCAGGACGAGCAGTTTCGCTTCACGGAATTCTCCGGCGCCTTTGCCAGTGGCTTCACGCCGCCGAGCCAGTCGCTGGGGAAGACCCGCTGGGAGCTGAACGTCAGCCTGCGCCCGGAACAATGGGCCGCGCACCGCGCAGTGCTCGAGGCCCACCTTCCGTTCAAGGACCTGGAGTATCCGATCGTCGGCGAGCAGGGCGAAACGCGCTGGTACAGCATCAGCGGCGAGCCGCTGTTTTCCGAAAACGGTCAATTCATCGGTTACCACGGCACGGGCCGAAATATTACCGAGCGCAAGCGCATCGAACTGCAACTGCGTGAAAACCAAGCTTTGCTCGAACACCGAATCCGCGAACGAACTCTCGAACTGGAGCAGGCCAAGGATGCCGCCGAAGCCGCCAACCGTGCCAAGAGCGCTTTCCTCGCCAACATGAGCCACGAGATCCGCACGCCGATGAACGGTATCGTCGGCATGGCGCACCTGCTGCGAAGGGGCGGGGTAACGTCCGAGCAGGCGGAACGCCTCGACAAGATCGACGCCGCGGCCCAGCACCTGCTGGCGGTCATCAACAACATCCTGGATGTCTCGAAGATCGAAGCCGGGAAGTTCGTGCTGGAGGAAGCACCGGTCGCCGTCGCCATCCTGATGGCCAATGTCAGTTCCATCCTGGCCGAACGGGTCAAGGCCAAGGGCCTCGCCTTGCGGGTCGAAAGCGAACCCGTGCCGCCCAACCTGGTGGGCGACGCCACGCGATTACAACAGGCCTTGCTCAACTATGCCGGCAACGCCATCAAGTTCAGCGAGCGCGGCAGCATAACCCTGCGTGCGCGCAAGCAGGAGGAAACCGCCGAGTCCGTGCTGGTCCGGTTCGAAGTGACGGATACCGGCATCGGCATCGCGCCGGAGGCGCTGCCGCGACTCTTCAGCGCCTTCGAGCAGGCCGACAATTCCATGACGAGAAAATATGGCGGCACCGGGCTCGGGCTGGCCATCACGCGACGGCTGGCCGAACTGATGGGCGGCGAAGCCGGCGTGGCAAGCACTCCGGGGGTCGGCAGCACCTTCTGGTTTACCGCTCGGCTGAAGAGGCAGGAGCGACGCGAAGAGGAGCGCCCGCAGCCGGTCGCCGGCGTCGATGCCGAAGCGCTGCTGCGGCAACGCCATTCCGGCAAGCGCGTGCTGGTCGTGGATGACGAGCCAATAAATCGCGAGGTGGCCCAGATTCAGCTCGAGGCCGCCGGCCTTGAAGTCGATAGCGCGGCGGACGGCGCACAGGCGCTCGCGCTGGTGCGCAACACCAGCTATGCGGCGATCCTGATGGACATGCAGATGCCGAAGCTGAACGGGCTGGATGCAACCCGACAGATTCGCGGGCTTTCCGGTCGCGCGGAAACGCCGATCATCGCGATGACCGCCAACGCCTTTGCCGAGGACAAGGCGCGCTGCTTCGCGGCGGGGATGAATGACTTCCTGATCAAGCCCTTTGATCCGGAGACTCTCTTCGCGACCTTGCTGCGGGCCCTGGACCAGCGCCTCCGGTAGCGCTGGGCATGTTCCGTTGGTTACGCCGACAGGATCCGTCGCGCCACGCTGCGCTCGCGTTGACATTCCGCGCGGCGTGGCCAATCATGCCGACATCCTTGTCACGCTTGGTCACAACATGAAGAACCTTGGCGGAACCTTCGCATTCGCGCTGCTCGTCGTTACGGCCCTGATGCTCGGAGCCTGTGCCACGGGGCAACCCGTTAGCGGCCCGACGGCCCCGAACCAGAAGTCCGGTGCCGAAATTTCGAATGCCCTGCCGATCACCGACATTCCGATTCCCACCGGGGCGAAAATGGATACGGAGAACTCTCTGATCATGGGTGCCCAGGATCGCTGGCTGGGCCGCATCGTGATCAAGGCGGACAGTTCGTCCGGCGATGCCTACAAGCACTACTACAACGGCATGCCGGCGTTCGGCTGGGAATTGGTCACTGCCGTGCAGGCCCGGATCAGCACCCTGACCTACGTGCGCACCGAGCGCGTCGCGACGATCCAGATCGAGCCTTCGACGCTGGGCGGCGCGACCATTTCCATCATGGTCTCGCCGCGCGAGATTCGCAACAAGGAACCGGGGCGCCAGAAACCTTCGTAGGCGGCGTGGCGGCGGAAATCCCGCCGCGCGCCGAATCCCGGACCCGCGGGGTCACCGTTTCGGCCCTATTCGCTGTCTCCCTGAAGCGCAAGGGAGGGATCCTGCCGGTAGAACAGCCTGAGTTGCTGATAGACATCCGGGTATTCGGCCCGGAGCATGTCCGGGGCCTCGAAAAACGCTTCGCTGGCGACCGCGAAGAACTCCGCGGGCAACTCGGCGCCATACGGGTCGAGCGGCGTGTCTTCGCCATCATCGACGCGCCGCTGCAAGTCGCGGAAAGCCTCGCTCATGACGTCGATCCAGCGTTGCCGCGACATTCCGCCGTGCAGCGGCGGCATGCCGTCGGCCGCGCCGCTTCTCATGTCCAGCTTGTGGGCGAATTCGTGAATCACCACATTGACGCCGCCTGCGTCTTGCGGATCGTCGAACCAGGTAACGAGCACCGGGCCACCATACCAGGCTTCGCCCAGGACATCGGCGTCGAACTCGTGCACCACGCCGTCCTCGTCGACAATCTGGCGCGGGATCACAAAGTCACCCGGGTAGACCACGATGCCTACCCATCCGTCGTACCAGGCGAGCCCCAGATGCAGGATCGGCAGGCAGGCCTGCAGCGCGATCGCCAGCTGAATGCGCGGGGTCAGTTGCAGGCCCTGCGCGCCGCTCCACTGCTTTTCGGCAATGAACTCGCGGGCAAGCTGCCGCAGCCCGGCGCGCTCGCCGGGCGTCAGGTGGCCGAGAAACGGCAGCCCTCCCTCAAGTTCGTTCCACAGCGGCTCGGGGATTTCGAGGCGGGCGGCCCGTCTCTGTCGCCACCAGGCGGACAGTGTGGGCATCATTTGGCCACGCGCCGCGTGTTGAGCCAGATGCCGGTGAAGATCAGGCCAATGCCGACGGCGTGAAAGGCCGCGGGCTTTTCGTCGAGAAATATCATCGACAGCAGGATGCCGAAAGCCGGCAACAAATGCATGAACAGCCCGGCGCGGGCCGCGCCGACTTCGGCGACCCCGCGGTTCCACAGGATGAAGCCGAGAAACGCGGGAAACACTCCGGTGTAAACCACGCCGGCGAGGGCCGCCGGCGTGGTCGACAACTGGCGACCCTGGGCCATTTCCCAGAGGTAGAAGGGAAACAGGAAGATCAGGCCGGTGACGCTGATCGCGGTCAGAAAAGCCAGCGGATGCGCCGCCGGCCTTTTCGACAACAGCAGCGTGTAAGCCGACCAGGCCACCACCGAGGTCAGGATCCAGAGGTCGCCGACATTCACCGTGAGTTCGCGCAAGCGCTGCGGCTCGCCATGGCCGACGATGACCAGCACGCCGACCAGGGAGACCAGAATCCCGCCGGTTTCGCGCCTGCCGATCCGCCTGCCCAGCATCAGCCAGGACATCAGCACGATCATGATCGGGATGAACGAGTTCAACAATGCACCGTTGATCGCCGTGGTGTATTGCAGGCCGCCGTAGGTCAGCGCGTTGTAGCCGCCGGTGCCGACCGCGCCGTACAGCAGCAGCCAGCGCCAGCCAGCGCGCAGTTGCGGCCAGTCGCGGCGCAAATGCGGCAGGGACAAAGGCAACAGGCACAGCAGGGCCACCACCCAGCGCCAGAAGGACAGCGCGATCGGCGGCAGTTCGCCGCGAAACGCGCGGCCGATGATCCAGTTGCCGGCCCAGAACAGGTTGGCCAGCGTCAGCAACAGATAGGGGGAGAGATGCCAAGGCTTCTTCATCGACCGCGCATTATGTCCCCGTGCGCCTGCGCCGGGGACGGTATCCCCGCGATATGTCCCCGCGCGTCCGCGTCGGGCACGGCAATCAAGCGCCAGATCGCTGCTCATGCGCCGCATTCGCCCAAATGCGTGCCGCATGGGATAATCGAACCATGGTCTCGGTGGTGCATTCCTTTGCGCAGTCGGACGGCGAAGCCGAGGTGCTGTCCCGTCTTTGTTTCGGCTTGCCCGACGCGGCGGCGACCCGCGCCGCCGAGGCTCTGGCGCTGGCGCGCGAGGCTTATGGCGACAAGCTGCTCGGCACCGGCGAAGCCATTCTCCCGCATGCCTTGGGCATGGCATTGATCGCCGCTTCGCTCGATCTCGATGCCGATGCGCGCATTGCCGCGTTGTTGTTCGCCGCAACCCAGCATGTGGCGGATTGCCCGGAGCGCCTGAAGAACACCTTCGGCGAGACCGTGGCCGGGCTGGTGGCAGGGCTCCACAGGTTGGGCAGCCTGCGCCCCTTGACCCGGGCCGCGGCCGGCGCCGGTGGCGCTGCGGGCGCGGGCGAGACGCGAAGCGAATTGAAACCCCAGGCCGAGATTCTGCGCAAGATGCTGCTCGGCATGGTCGATGACATTCGCGTGGTGCTGCTGCGCCTGGCAAGCCGCGTGCAGTCCCTGCGCTTCCTCAACGAGCGGCCCGGCGCCGCGCGCGAGGAAATGGCCAGGGAAAGCCTGCTGATCTACGCGCCGCTGGCCAACCGGCTGGGAATCTGGCACGTCAAGTGGGAACTCGAGGATCTGTCCTTCCGCTATCTCGAAGCGGAAACCTACAAGCGCATCGCCGGGATGCTGGACGAAAAGCGCTCGGAGCGCGAAAACTTCATCGTCGATGCGGTGGCGCATCTGCAATCCGAGCTGGCCGCCGTCGGCGTTCGCGCCGAGGTCTATGGCCGGCCGAAACACATCTTCAGCATCTGGAACAAGATGCGCGGCAAGGATATCGACTTCGGCAAAGTCTATGACGTGCGCGCGCTGCGCATCATCGTCGATGAAATCAGGGATTGCTACACCGCACTGGGCATTGTCCACCACCTGTGGCAGCCGATTCGTGGCGAATTCGACGACTACATTTCGCATCCGAAGGGCAACCAGTATCGTTCGCTGCACACCGCCGTGATGGTCGAGGACGGCCGCTCGATGGAAGTGCAGATCCGCACCCGCGAGATGCACGAACATGCCGAGCTGGGCGTCGCCGCCCACTGGCGTTACAAGGAGTCCGGCGGTTCGGCGAAGGCCGGCGGCGCCTACGAAGACAAGATCTCCTGGCTGCGCCAGCTCTTGTCGTGGCGCGACGAAATCGCGGATTCGACGGAATGGGTACAGCAGTTCAAGCGCGCCGCGCTGGACGACACCATCTATGTGCTGACGCCGCAGGACAAGGTGATCGACCTGCCGCGTGGCGCCACGGCCCTGGATTTCGCCTATCGCCTGCACACGGATCTTGGTCACCGTTGCCGCGGGGCGAAGATCGATGGCCAGATGGTGCCGCTGAACACACCGCTGAACAGCGGACAGCGCGTGGAAATCGTCGTCGCGAAGAGTGGCGGGCCGTCGCGCGACTGGCTGAATCCGGCACAGGGCTATCTCGCCACGTCGCGCGCGCGCTCGAAAATCCGGCAATGGTTTGCGGCACTGGACGACGCCGAACAGCTTGCCCAGGGGCGCAACCTGGTCACCCGCGAATTGCAGCGTCAGGGTCAGAGCCAGGCGAACCTCGACGAACTGGCGGCGAAGCTCGGGATGAAAAGCGCCGAGGCGTTGTTTCTCGCCGCGGCGCGCGGCGAGGTCGGCATGCGCGCGATCGACGTGGCCTTGCGTGGCGGCGCCGAGGCCCTGCCGCCGGAGGTCGAAATCCAGACGCGCAAGAGTCGCGCCGGCGACAGCCCGATTCTGGTGGCCGGCGTCGACAAACTTCTGACGCAGATCGGCACCTGCTGCAAACCGATGCCGCCGGACGCCATCACCGGTTTCGTCACGCGCGGCAAGGGGATTTCGATCCATCGCGTCGAATGCATCAACTTCCGCAACATGGCGGCACGCAATCCCGAGCGGGTGATCGAAACGCAATGGGGCGAGGGGTGGGGCGAGCGGGCCGGTGCCACGCCCGACAACGTCTATCCCGTCGACTTGCTGGTCGAGGCAGCGGACCGGCAAGGGCTGCTGCGAGACATTTCCGACGTACTGTCGCGCGAGAAGATCAACGTCACGGCGGTCAAGACGCAATCGCGAGCGGGCATGGCGCGCATGGGCTTTACCGTCGAACTGCCGGGTGCGCCGGCACTGAAGAGAGTGTTATCCTTGCTGCATGAGGTGCCGGGTGTGATTCGCGCCGCCCGGCGCTGACCGATCGACCTCGCGCGAGAAGAGCGTCCGCGATCGCGATGACAACCGGTATCCGAATCAGATCATGACAGACAGCGCCACACTAATTCCCGAGGCAGTCGCCCGCCGTCACCGGATACGCATCGCCGCCTATGCCCTGGCCTGCGTCCCGATCGGGCTGCACATGTGGCGACAGGAGCCCGGCGTGGCCGTCTGGATCCTGTTCGTCGTCCAGTTCCTGGCCTATCCGCATCTGCTGCACTGGGGCACACGCCAGGCCGCGAATCCCAAACGCACCGAATCGTGGAACATGATGCTTGACGCCATGGTCGCCGGGGCCTGGAGCGCGGGCCTCGGATTTCCGTTGTGGATCAGCGTCGCGCTGTTCCTGGCGCTGTTGTTGAACCACGCGATGACGGGAGGATTGCAGGGCATCTTCATCGGTTGCATGGCGTTTTTGGGGGGCGCCCTGGCGTCCACCGCGGTCGCCGCCGTCCATGTCTCGACCGATACCGATGGTCTGGTGACGCTGTTTTCGATCATCGCGCTCGCGGTCTATCTGTCATTGATCGGCATCGAGGCCTTCAACCACGCGAAGCAGCTGCATGACGTGCGATCCCGGCTGGATCGCCAGAACATCACCCTCGAGGAAGCCAACACGGTCTTGCACAGCCAGACCGAAAAGATCCGCGACCTGCAGGAAATGCTGCGCGAACAAGTCAATCGCGATTCGCTGACCGGCCTGTTCAATCGTCGTTACCTGGAGGGCACTCTGGAGCGCGAGCTGGCACGTTGCTGGCGGGAAGGGGCGCCGATCACCGTGGTGATGATCGACGTCGATCACTTCACGCGGGTGAACGATACGTTCGGGCATCCGGCGGGCGATGAAGTATTGCGGGCCATCGGCAAACGCTTGCTGGAAAATGCCCGCAGCGCGGACATCGTCTGTCGCTACGGAGGTGAGGAGTTCCTGATGGTCATGCCGAAGATGCCATTGGCAATCGCTCTGGAGCGGGCCGGCCACGTGTTGAAGGTCATTGGCGAGAACACCGTGTCGGTAGGGGAACAGCGCATCGAAGCCACGGTCTCGATCGGTGTCGCCACCGCCCAGGAGCACGCCGATTCGGCCGACGGGTTGCTCAAATGCGCGGAACAGGCGCTCCGTTCGGCGAAGGCGAGCGGCAGGAACCGTGTCGTGGCGTTTGGTGAGAGCTCGCCGCGCGACGCCGCAGCGTAGTCCGCACTAACCCGGCGCCGCGCAAAGGTGTCCGTGGCGAATCGTCGGTGACGCCAGGGCGAGCCGCGGGCGGTGCGCATCGGCCGGCCCGGCGCGGTCAGCACGACCCCGGGTGAATTGAAAACGTGATGGGACCGCCGTCGGGGTGCACGGTCAGATCCCGCCGGCGCCGGGGTCTTCAGCGGCTGGCGGAACATAGCCATGGCGCAGGATGTATTCCCAGTCCGGACGCCCGTGCCGTCGTGCCAGCGCGGCCATGCTTTCGTGGTCGTAGGGCACCGCGAGCAACTCGGCACTCCAGCGTTCGCCCTGGCCTTCGATGATGGCATAGCGGGCGTCGGGAGCGCCGCTTTCGACCGCGTGATAGACCGGCTGATCGTCGTCGTAGGCCGGCTGGCCGACGCTGCCGGGATTCACCAGCATTTGCCCGCGCGCGGTGCGTACCATACGCGGCACATGGGTGTGGCCGCCGGCGATGACCCGGGCGGTGGTTTCACCAAGGCGCCGCTCTATTTCGTCCGGGGTTGCCGCGCGCAAGCGGCCGGCTTCCACCGACTCCAAAAAATACCTTGCGTCGTGGCTGGGCGTACCGTGACAAAGCTGGATCTCTTCGCTGTAGCGGTGGAAAGGCGTCAGCGTGGCAATCCAGGAAAGTTCCGCGACGCCCAGTTGTTGCCGGGCGTAGGCGTCGGAAGGATCGCAAGCCTCCACGCGCAGATTCAGGATCTGGCGTTCGTGATTGCCGGCCAGATGCAGCCAGTCCTGCGCCATCAGGAAGCGGGCGGTCTCCAGCGGCAGCAGCGGCCCCGAGAGGCTGTCGCCGAGGTTGATGACGGCATCGATACCGCGCCGGCCAAAATCGTCGACCACCGCTTGCAATGCCGCGAGATTGCCGTGAATGTCGGAGACCAGGGCGATGCGCATCAGAGGGCTCTCGCGGCGAGGTGACCCAGACGCAGCCGCGGCAGCGCGGCGCGCAGGCGTTCCGGGTGCGCCGAGGCGTGGAGCTGCAGTTTTCCGCCGCCCAGGGCAAGGCCACCCGCCAGGCGCCGGGTCTGGCGCGCCACGGCGACCGCGACATCGACCAGTTGCGCGCGAACGCCAAGGATATCGTTGAGCAGCGGCGTCAGAAAGCTGTAGTGCGTGCAGCCAAGCACGATGCGGTCTACGCCCTTGTCCAGCAATGGTTCGATACGGGCGCGCACGTCGGTGGCCAGCGCCGGATCGTCCAGGCGCAGCATTTCGACATGGGTCGCCCAGCCCGGACAGGGCTCGACGAACACCTCGACATGAGCCGCATGGTCGCGGATCAGCCGTTGCAGGCGCTGGCTTTGCGCCGTGGCTTCGGTGGTCAGCACGGCGATGCGCCCGCTCGTCGTCTCCTGCGCCGCCGGCTTGATGCCGGGTTCGACGCCCACCACCGGAATCCCCGGATGCGCGCTGCGCAAGGCCTGCACCGCCGTCGCCGTGGCGGTATTGCAGGCCACCACCAGCAGCGTGCAGCCGCGGCTGGCGAGATGTTCACCGACGGCCAGCACGCGGCACTGAATCTGGTGTTCGCTCTTGTTGCCGTAAGGCACGTGGGCGGTGTCGGCAAAGTAGCTGAAGTCCGCCAGCGGCAGGGCTTCGATCAGCGCCGCCAGCACCGAGAGGCCGCCCAGACCGGAATCGAAAACGCCGATCATGGCGAAGTAGTCGGCGCTGGCGGGACGGCGGTGGGCGCCTGACGGCGCGTCGATACCGGATCGAATGAGGCGTTCATGGCCGGCAGTTTAGCGTGGCGGGCCGCTCGACGGGAGCCTGCCGCTGGCCGGTCGGGTTACAATGACGGCATGGCAAAAGTCGTTGCTCGCCACCCGCTTCATAGGCCGCCGCGTGACACCGGGTTCTGGCTGTCGCGCTCACGGGGTTGAGTGTCTCATGGTCGGCGGCTATGCCATGGCGCCCCATGGCCGGCCGCGCCATACCGGCGATCTCGAACAGTTGGCGTAGCGGCTTCAGGGCAGCTGGTGAAAGCCTGACCATCGGGATCTGTCATCGGCCTGGTCCCGCACGGTACGCGGACGACGCAAGAGTGCAAGCGGAAAGTCGGTCCGAAAGGATGTTTTGGCTCGGCCAAGGGAAGTAGTCTTTGATCCGTATTCCATGTCGACTATCGCCGCCAATTCCAGATTCATATAATTCAAGCCTTTGTTGGTGTCGCGATCGGCCGCAGATGGCGTCGTGATTCGTGCATACTGGCAGCCTTTCCCATTTCCCATTTCCGATTTTGGAGAGTGACATGAACTGCAAAAGCTTGGTCGTCCTCGTTTGTCTTGCCTTGGCCACGGTCCTTGCGCATGCCGATAGCTGCGTGTCTAACTGCGGTCGAGTCACCGGTATCGAGCATTACGAGAAGCAAGGCAAAGGTAGCGGTGTTGGCGCGGTTGCCGGCGGGGTTGCCGGCGCGTTATTGGGTAACCAGCTAGGCACCGGGAACACGCGTACCATAGCCACAGTGGGTGGAGCAGCGGGTGGTGCCTATCTTGGAAACATGGCCGAAAAGAAGGTCAAGGCCACAAAGATGAGCAAGGTTTCCGTGAAGATGGACGACGGGAGCATGCGGACATTTGACCTTAACGGTGCGACGCAACTGGCAAATGGCGATCGTGTCCAGGTGCAGAAGGGTAAGGTAAGCCGCTACACGGGCAAATAGAGTGCTGGCTGGTGAGAAGCCACGGTCCCATGGCCTGCGGCACCGCAGGTAAGCCGGATGGCTGATGCCGGGGCAACGCGACGGCTACGCGCTTTGGACGCAAGGCCCTGGCCGACCGGGGAGCAGATGCCGAACCGCCTCTGCCCAGGACGCCAACCCCGGGCCGTTCGAGGCAAAACTTCCTTCGCGACGTTTCAGGCGCTCAAGCCACGCTGACCGGTATTTTGCCGATCTTCGCCTGCCATTCCTTCGGCCCGGTGATGTGCACCGAACTGCCCAGGGAATCGACGGCGACGGTGACCGGCATGTCCTTGACGTCGAACTCGTAGATGGCCTCCATGCCGAGATCGGCGAAGCCGACGACCTTGGCCGTCTTGATCGCCTTGGCCACCAGGTAGGCGGCGCCGCCGACGGCCATCAGGTAGGCCGACTTGTTGTCCTTGATCGCCTCGATCGCGGTCGGGCCGCGCTCGGACTTGCCGATCATCGAGATCAGGCCGGTCTGCTCCAGCATCATGCGGGTGAACTTGTCCATCCGCGTCGCGGTGGTTGGGCCGGCGGGGCCGACCACTTCATCGCGCACCGGATCGACCGGGCCCACGTAATAGATCACCCGGTCGGTGAAGTCGACCGGGAGCTTTTCACCCTTGGCCAGCATGTCGGCGATGCGCTTGTGCGCGGCATCGCGGCCGGTCAGCATCTTGCCGTTCAGGAGCAGTTTCTGGCCGGGCTTCCAGGCCGCGACCTGGGCTTTCGTCAGGGTGTTCAGGTCGATTCGGGTGGCGGTGGCGGCATCGGCTTGCCAGGTGACCTTGGGCCAGTCCTCGAGGCTCGGCGGCTGCAAGTGCGCAGGGCCGGAACCGTCCAGGTGGAAATGGATGTGGCGCGTCGCCGCGCAGTTGGGGATCAGCGCCACCGGCAGGTTGGCGGCGTGCGTCGGGTAGTCGAGGACCTTGACGTCGAGCACCGTGGTCAGGCCGCCGAGCCCTTGCGCGCCGATGCCAAGCGCATTGACCTTGTCGTAGAGTTCCAGGCGCAGTTCCTCGGTGCGCACGAGTTTTTCGCCGCGCGCGGCCTTTTCCTTGAGCAGATGGATATCCACCGGCGCCATGATCGATTCCTTGGCCAGCAGCATGGCCTTTTCCGGGGTGCCGCCAATGCCGACGCCAAGGATGCCGGGCGGGCACCAGCCGGCGCCCATCGCCGGCACGGTCTTGACAATCCAGTCGACCAGGTCGTCGGACGGGTTGAGCATGGCGAACTTGGACTTCGCCTCCGAGCCGCCGCCCTTGGCGGCACAGATGACCTCGACATGGTGGCCGGGGACGATTTCGAAATGGACCACGGCCGGGGTGTTGTCCTTGGTGTTCTTGCGCGCGCCAGCCGGGTCGGCCAGCACCGAGGCGCGCAGCGGATTGTCGGCATTGGCGTAGGCGCGGCGCACGCCCTCGTTGACCATTTCCTGGACCGACAGCGTGGCGTCCCACTGCACCTGCATACCGACCTTGAGGAACACCAGTGCGATGCCCGTGTCCTGGCAGATCGGGCGGTGGCCTTCGGCCGACATGCGGCTGTTGGTCAGGATCTGCGCGATGGCGTCCTTCGCGGCCGGCGATTCCTCGCGCTCATAGGCGGCGCCGAGCGCCTGAATGTAGTCGAGCGGATGGTAGTAGCTGATGAACTGGAAGGCGTCGGCGATGGACTGGATGAAATCGTCCTGGCGGATGGTGGTCATGAAGGCTCCCTGACTAGTGTTGATGTGCACGCTCCACGGCCAGCGTCTGCATCATGATCTTGTCCGTGTAGGCGATGGCGATGGCTGAAAACAGAAAGGCGAGGTGGATGCCGATTTGCGTGATGATTACGCGGTCTTCGACATGCGCGGCGTTGATGAAGGTGCGCAGCAGATGGATCGATGAAATGCTGATCAGCGCCACCGCCAGTTTGACCTTGAGGACACCGGCGTTGACGTGGGAAAGCCACTCCGGCTGATCGGGGTGGCCTTCCATGTCCAGGCGCGAGACGAAGGTTTCGTAGCCGCCGATGATGACCATGATCAGCAGGTTGGCGATCATCACCACGTCGATCAGACCAAGCACGATCAGCATCACTTCGGACTCGGTCAGCGATCCGGCCTTGGTCACCAGCACGGCCAGCTCGTGCATGAACTGGAACACGTAGACACCCTGGGCGACGATCAGGCCGACGTAGAGAGGGGCCTGCAGCCAGCGGCTCCAGAAGATGAAATACTCCAATGGTTTGGTGATTGCGTTCATGACGGGCAACAAAGCGGGCGGGGCGGCAATAGTAACTCAGGAGCGGGCGACTCGCTGGCATGGGCCGCCATTCGCCGGCGGAGCCCTGGCACGGGTCGGCCAAGTCCGGGTCGCCAACGGGCCCGAGGCCGGCTCGCCGGGGGGATTTCCGGATTGCGCAAGGCCCTTTCGCTTTGATCCGGAAGCGCTTAAAATCGCCCCGGTCTTTGTCGGCAGCGGCTTCCGGTCGAGCGCAGCAAGTCCGCCAGGCGGCGCACCCTGCCGAGACAGCAAACGATTTCAATCATCCGGATTTCATCCGGTTCCAGGCGAGAGGAGAGGTGTCAATGTCAAGCATCGAATCAGTCGGTACGGAAACCCGTGTCTTCCCCCCATCGGACGCCGTGGTAATGAATGCGGCGATATCCGGGATGGCGGCCTACGAGGCTCTGTGCAAGGAAGCCGATCAGGACTACGCCGGCTTCTGGGCCCGTCTGGCCAAGGAACACATCAGCTGGAAGCAGCCCTTCACCAAGTCGCTGGATGACTCCAACGCTCCCTTCTACCAGTGGTTTGGCGATGGCAAGCTGAACGTCTCCTACAACTGCCTGGATCGCAACATCGAGGCCGGTCTGGGTGACAAGGTCGCGATCATTTTCGAGGCGGACGGCGGCCAGGTGAGCAAGGTCACCTACAAGGAGCTGCTGTCCCGCGTGGCCAGGTTCGCCAACGCGCTGCGCGCGCAAGGCATCAAGAAAGGCGACCGCGTGCTGATCTACATGCCGATGTCGGTCGAAGGCGTGGTCGCGATGCAGGCCTGCGCCCGCATCGGCGCGATTCACTCCGTCGTGTTCGGCGGTTTCTCGGCCAAGAGCGTGCAGGAACGCATCCAGGACGCCGGCGCGGTGGCCGTGATCACCGCCGACGAACAGTGTCGCGGTGGCAAGAACATCCCGTTGAAGCCGGCGGTTGACGATGGCATCGCGATGGGCGGCTGCGAGTCGATCAGGCAGGTCATCGTCTTCAAGCGTACCGGTGGTCCGTGCAACATGGTTGCCGGTCGCGACAAGTGGTGGGATGACGTCACCGCCGGTCAATCCGACTCCTGCGAGCCGGAGTGGGTCGAAGCCGAGCACCCGCTGTTCCTGCTCTACACGTCGGGTTCCACCGGCAAGCCGAAGGGCGTCCAGCACAGCTCCGGCGGGTACCTGTTGCATGCCATCGTCACGATGAAGTGGACCTTCGACATCAAGCCGGCCGATGTCTTCTGGTGCACCGCTGACATCGGCTGGGTCACCGGTCATACCTACATTGCCTACGGCCCGCTGGCCTGCGGCGCCACCGAGGTCGTGTTCGAAGGCGTGCCGACCTACCCGGATGCCGGACGTTTCTGGAAGACCATCCAGAACCACAAGGTGAATATCTTCTACACGGCGCCGACCGCAATCCGCTCGCTGATCAAGGCCAGCGAAACCACGCCAACGACCCACCCGAAGAACTACGACCTGAGTTCGCTGCGGCTGCTCGGCTCGGTGGGCGAGCCGATCAACCCCGAGGCCTGGATGTGGTACTACAACAATATCGGCGGCGGACGCTGCCCGATCGTAGACACCTTCTGGCAGACCGAGACGGGCGGCCATATGATCACCCCGCTGCCCGGCGTGACGCCGCTGGTACCGGGTTCCTGCACACTGCCTTTCCCGGGCATCATGGCCGCGATTGTCGATGAGACCGGCAATGACGTCGAATGGGGCAAGGGCGGCTTCCTGGTCGTCAAGAAGCCGTGGCCGGGCATGATCCGCACCATTTACGGCGATCCCGAGCGCTACAAGAAGTCCTACTTCCCGGCGGATTTTGGCGGCAACATCTATCTGGCGGGCGATGGCGCGGTGCGCGACGCCAAGACGGGCTACTTCACCATCATGGGCCGCATCGACGACGTACTGAATGTTTCCGGGCACCGTATGGGCACCATGGAAATCGAGTCCGCGCTGGTGTCCAACCCCCTGGTGGCGGAGGCCGCCGTGGTGGGGCGTCCGGATGACCTGGCCGGCGAGGCGATCTGTGCCTTTGTCGTGCTGAAGCAGGCACGCCCGACGGCGGACGAAGCGAAGAAGATCGCCAACGACCTGCGCAACTGGGTCGGCAAGGAAATTGGTCCGATCGCCAAGCCCAAGGACATCCGCTTTGGTGAAAACCTGCCGAAAACGCGCTCGGGCAAGATCATGCGGCGCCTGCTGCGCAGTTTGGCCAAGGGCGAAGACATCACCCAGGACGTATCGACGTTGGAGAATCCCGGTATCCTCGACCAATTGAAACAGAACGCCTGAGGCCAGCCAGCCGCCGAGTGCTTGCCGCTTCCGCGGGTCACACCGCGGAATCCCGTTCAGGTAAAGGCCCGGCGCGCAAAGCGTGGCCATGACCGAAAGAAAACGCCCATCGCCAGACGGGCGTTTTTTTTGCCCGGTGGTTTCGGCGCCATCAGGCGGAGTACGATTACCGGTCGGCCCGATTCGAATCAGGTGAAGAAATGATCCGTTCCAGACTTGTTGCGCAGCGCCTGGCGTTCTTGTTCCTCGTGGGCTGCTTCCTGTTCAACTACCCGTTGCTTTCAGTGTTCAACCATGCGGGAAATACCTTCGGCCTGCCGCCGCTGTTTGCCTGGTTGATGGGCGCCTGGCTGGCCCTGATCGCGCTGATGGCCTGGGTGATCGAGAAGCAGATCGACTGATATGTGGACCGATCGTCCGGCCCGCGCGCCGCGAGCGGGATTGCACCGTGGACGGGCCGCGGCGAGAGGGGGCGGCGCTGCGGCGGACTTTGCCCGCAACACCCGGGGTGGCGCGAGGCCGTAATGCTGCGAGGCTGGGTGGTTGTTCTCGCCTCCTTCGGCTACCTCGGCATATTGTTTGCCATTGCCTGGTATGCCGACAGGCGGGCCGACGCGGGACGTTCCCTGATCGCCAATCCGCTGGTGTACTCGCTTTCGCTGGGGGTCTACTGCACGACCTGGACGTTCTATGGCAGTGTCGGGCGCGCGGCGGCCAACGGCATCGGCTTCCTGCCGATCTATCTGGGCCCGACCCTGCTGTTCACATTGGCCGGCTTCATCCTGCAGAAGATGATCCGCGTCGCCAAGGCCAATCGGATCACCTCGATTGCCGACTTCGTCGCGTCACGCTACGGCAAGAGCCAGTTCCTGGGCGGGTTGGTGACCGTCATCGCGGTGATCGGTGTGATTCCCTATATCGCATTGCAACTGAAGGCGGTGTCGAACAGTTTTTCGATTCTTGCCAGGTACCCGGACATCGTGATGCCGGCGACGGAGGGAGCCGTGCCGCTGATAAAGGACAGCGCCCTCTACGTGGCGATGATCCTGGCGACCTTCACCATCCTGTTCGGCACCCGTCATCTGGATGCCACCGAGCGTCACGAAGGCATGGTTGCCGCGATCGCGGTCGAATCCGTGGTCAAGCTGGTCGCGTTTCTGGCGGTCGGCGTTTTCGTCGTTTGGGGCATGCACGAGGGTGTCGGCGACATTTTTGCGCGGGCGGCCGAGGTACCCGAGGTTGCCCGCCGTCTCACCGCCGCCGACACCCCGGCGGCTTACGGCGCGTGGGGCACCCTGATATTTCTGTCTCTGTTCGCGTCGCTGCTGCTGCCGCGT
>WBZP01000588.1_pt1 | contig 48670 bp, 35 predicted proteins | sample 5204301 | NCBI WGS metagenome assembly WBZP01 (sample SAMN12412401, study PRJNA552823) | activated sludge metagenome | isolation source: activated sludge from nitrification reactor of wastewater treatment plant... | place: USA: Pennsylvania | collected 2017
GGCCGTGGCCAGCTTTTGGGCACCGAGCTTGCTCAAGGCACGACGGGCCGCTTCGATTCCGACGGATTCCGGTGATGCCAGCCGCTGGAAGAAGCGATGCGCGGACCAGTAAGAGGCATTGCGTTTCTTGCCTCCTTCATCGTCGCAGAGCGCTTCGACACTCAATGAGCAATACGTCCCACGAGACGCGCCCGAAAACGCCAGTCCAGCTTTGTCATACAGCGCAAGTGCCATGTGGCCGGCGTTGCGATCGCAGCCCGCACCATCGCTGTTGGTGATTTTCGTGGAATAACCCAGCGACGCCGCTTCGGTGCGACGGGCCAGATCAAACAGCTCCGGGGCGGACAGTCGTGCCGTCTGTTCATCCCATAGGTCTAGGTCGAGGGATGGTTGGCCTGGAAATACCAGTTCACTGCGTTCGGGAAGCTCGTTGAGTTCGTCGGGTTCGCTCAGCCCACTGAGCTCGACGGTCTCGTGAACAAAACGTCGCAGCGCGGCTTCACTGAGGTCCGAGGTATGACAGACCGCCGAGCGATGGCTGACAAAGACCCGCAGCCCCAGACCGTGGCTCTCGGATTCGTGGAGTAGTTCCTTCTGTCCCTGGCGAACCTTGACGCTGAGCGACTGACCGGCTCCTACGATGACCTCTGCAGCATCGGCACCATCGTCGATGGCTAGCTCGGCGACTCGCTCGGCCAGTGCTCGCAGCTCACTTTGCTTATCAATCGAAACGTGTGGCACGTTTTTCTCCGATCTTGAATCCGGGAAGGCAGTGCGCGGTAGCTTAAGTCCGCGTTCCACCAACGGTGATTGCCCCGATTTTGACGGTCGGAGTGCCAATTCCCACCGGGACCGACTGACCTTCTTTGCCGCAGGTCCAGATGCCATCGGACATCTCGAAGTCGTGGCCGAGCATGGTGACTTTGGTGAGGACGTCGGGACCGTTGCCGATGAGATTTACCCCTTTGAGCGGTGCCGTGAGCTTGCCGTCCTCGATGAGGTAGCTTTCAGTCAGCGAAAAGACGAAGTCGCCGTTGGAAATGTTGACCTGGCCTCCGGAAAACCGACGGGCGAAGACGCCTCGGCTGACCGAGCGAATGATATCCTCGGGGCTGTCTTGGCCGGCAAGCAGGTAGGTGTTGGTCATGCGTGGCATCGGCTCGTGACGAAAACTCTGGCGTCGGCCGTTGCCGCTGGCCGCGCCACCCATGATTCGCGCTGAGAGGTGGTCCTGCATGTAAGTGCGCAGGCGACCGTTTTCGATGAGCACGTTACGCTGACCGGGTGCGCCTTCGTCATCGACGTTGATGGCACCTCGGCTGTTGGAGACGGTCCCGTCATCGACGACAGTGCATAGCTCTGAAGCGACCAGTTCTCCGACCCGGCCGGCGTAATTCGAGGTTTTCTTGCGGTTAAAATCGGCCTCGAGGCCATGCCCGACGGCTTCGTGGAGCAGGATTCCCGAGTCACCGGCAGCCAGCACTACGGGGAGTTGACCCGCTGGTGCCTCGACGGCATCTAGCATTGCGAGGGCTACGTGGGTGGCCTCGTTGGCGTAGTGTTCCGGGGTCTTGCGCTCGAAAAAATCGATTCCGTAGCGACCGCCGCCACCGCTGCTGCCCGACTGGCGCTTGATACCGTCTTCGGCGACGACATGGATTCCATATCGAAGCAGCGGCTGCTGATCGGAGTAGCGAAGACCGTCGCCCGTTACGATGAGGATTTCGCGCTGCTCCTCGGAGAAACTGCACACCACCTTGACGATCCGACGGTCAACAGCCCGAGCAGCGCGATCGCCACGACGGAGCAGATCCAGCTTATTGGGAGACGGTGAATCGAGGCTGGGGACCGAGACGTGATAATAGGACGGGGTCGCTCGTGATTCGATGAGCTGTGGACCGGGACGAGCTGATGACTCGGCAATCTCGGCGGCGGTGCGGGCAGCGCGGGCCATGGCGGCTTCGTCTAGACCTTCGCAATACGCGTAGCCGGTGGCTTCTCCTCGCTGGACGCGGACACCGAGGCCCAGCGATACGCCACGGCCGACGGTCTTGATGCGCTCATCCTCGAATACGTAGCTGGCGGTTCGACAGTGCTCGAAGTAGAGGTCGGCGTAATCACCGCCCTTGCTCAACGCCAAGCTGAGCAGCCGACGGAGGTCTTCGTCGGAAAGACCTGCAAAGGCGGACTCACTCTGCCGAGGATAAACTCCCGCAACGCTTCCGTGCATGGCCTGGAAGTGTTGCGCAAACAACCCTCAAGCGCAATGGGGGCAGCCGAATCGGCAGACTACTTTGCGATGGCGAGAATGAGGACGCCGATGGCAGCGATGAGGAACAGCGCAAGTCCAAGCCAGGGAATAATGGTGCGGACCAACGAGGACGGCGACGCGCCTCCACCGGTGGTAAGGGCTGTCTTATCCGTGGCGCTCTGTGTGGTCGACCCGGTTGTGCCACTGGTGATGGCATTTTGAATCGGACGGTGGCTGCCGCTCGACGTCGTCGGTGCCTCACCCGATTGTGCCACCAGCCCCGCTAGAGCGTTTCCCGGGGGGGTCTTGGCCGTCGGGATGTTGCCGCTCGGCGAACGGCTAGTCGGCGTACGATTCACAGGAGATATCGAAGAAGGGGCTCCTGTCGACGGAGTAGCTGGTGTATGGCCGGGTCCAGTGGCGGGCGTAATGCCGGTGCTGCTCCCTCTCGTTCGTTGCTTGGCACCGCCTTCGCTTGCTGCTGCGACCGCCTGGAGAATTTCCTCGGTCGCGGTGTCGCCCAGCACCTTCTTCAGGTTGTTCATGAAGGCGAAATAGGACTCCTCCATGTCGTCGAAGTCCATCGGTCCATCGCAGTCATCGCAGCGACAGGTGGGGGCCGAGGTGATCGGAGTCTGATGGACCAGATCGCGGGTCTCCAACCGAAGGAGGCGCTCTTTGTTGCAGCGCGGGCAGAAGTACGGGGCGTAGAAGCTCTTGACGATGCCGCTCGCCGAAAAGTTATGAACCAGATTCATCTGCGCGACGATGGCCGGTGAACAGTTGACGAACACCAGGCGTGCGCCGAGTTTTTCAATGCGACCGAGCCAGTTCACCCAGTCGCGGACGCCGCACGAGTTGATGCGTTCGATGTCCGCCAAATCAAGGACGGTGACGCCCGCTGAGAGCTGGCTTTCAATGCCAGTCAGCTCGTTGTCTTCGTCGATAACGCCTCGTAGCTTGAGGCTTACGACCCCGCCTTGAGCCGCTAGCTCAGAGCTGAACTTGGCACCCATGTTCCCGTCCGCCCTCTTTCTTGCGTAAGCACCGCCACTACCGCCATATCAAGGCAAAAGAATACCTTTGGGTGGGGGCAGATCACAAGCGCGATGGTTCTCGGAGCGTCAGAGTAAGTTCGTGGAAGGTGTCCGAAAGGAAGTACCGGACTAGCTCGGCACCGTGGGGAGCATGGCCCAGAACCAGGCCACTGGCACCTTCCCCAAGCGCCGCCACTTCTTCGCCTTGCATCCGCACCATGACCTGAACTGCGGTCGCAATGTCGTCGGCTGCCAGCAGTCCGGCGCGCTCGGCGCAGAGGGCAAAGCTGGAAACCACCTCGGCTACAGTTTGGGTTGGGCGAATCTGGGCGGCTCGCTCGAAGACCTGCTGCGAACGACGAGGCAGAAGCTGCATGAACTCGCGACTTTCGGGCGGCTGTTCCGCTGTCGGAAGCAGCAGCATCGACATCAAGCGGCTGGTCTGAATCAGTTCACTGGGCGAAAGCCTCAATAGGGTTGCGTAGCCGCCGCGCAGCGCGTCGAGTGTGCGGCCGAGTAAGAATCGCCTCTCGCTATCGCCCATGCCGAGTACGGACTGGTCGAGCAGCACCACGCGCCTGCTGGCTGGTAGCTCCAGCGCGAGAGCGGTGCCGGGAACCTGATGAGCCACCAAGATTTCGGCATCGATGGCAAACAAGCGCAGGACTTCGCTGGTCGCACTTTGGAATCCAGGATCGGCAACCTTGGCGGCTGGTGTGACCTCAACCGGCCATGGCCAGGTCGGTGGAAACAGCTTGAGCAGGCCAGGTGTCATGGCTTGCAGTAGATCGACGGTCAGCGATCCACGCACGGTGCTGGGTAACAGCAGTCGCTGGCGCAGTTCCTCGCTGAGTGCGGTTCGATAGCCACCGCTGCGCTGGGGCCGTTTTTCGGCGGCAGTATAGCCAAGTAGGGCCGAGACGGTCTTGACACGCCGGGAGCGGGACATCTCGTTGCGGCGCTCGTAAACCTCCGCCAGCAGTGGATACGCAGCCGCACTGCGCAAATCCTTGCCGAGCACAATCTGGAGCGTTTGTTCGGCCTGGCTCGTATCCCCGATGCCGTGCAACAGCACTTCGGCGAGCGCGATGCGATCGTCATGGCCATCCCAAACGAGTGGTGGTCCGGCGGGGCTGGTCAGATCGAAACACAGCGGCAACAGAAGGCGATCGTCAGCGCTCAAGTCCACCAGGCGTTGGTATTCCGCCACGGCGGCTTGCGGTTCGCTGGCACTCAAGAGTCGGGCCAGACCTCGGCGCAAGAAAATTTCCGAGCCACGCTCATCGACCGGGCTGCCGATCGGTCGTTCACTGGCGCGTTCAATGGCATCTCGCAACAGCGCTTCCGCTTGGTCGCGATTTCCCGTCAGAACCCCCCAGCGTGCAAGCTGCAAGACCGGCGGCGCATAGGTCGGATCGAGATCAATCGCCTTCAAATACGCCTGCTGGGCTCCGGTCATATCGCCGAGTGACTCCAGAATTCGCCCCTGATAGTCCGAATAGCGACACAGCACCGATGGCGAAACGCTTGGCACGCCTTCCGGTTGAACCGAGAGGAGAAGCGCGTCAATTTCGGTTCGTGCCTCCAGGTAGCGCCCGAGGCGGAACAGCTCTTGTGCGAGCATGTAGCGAGCGCGCTGAACGGTTTGCTCCGGCACTGCGGAGTCGGGACGTGCGGACACTTCAAGGCTTTGGCGCAGCATCCGGACCGCTGATTCGGGCTGGAGCAGCACCTCACTGTACAAACCGGCGAGGAGCAGCTCACAACGAGCAATCGTCGGTAGCAGCGCAGAATTTGAGGCTTGGTGCAGGCGATCGATAAACGACTGCAGCAGGGTCACCGCTCCATCCCAACGGGCGAGGCGAGTGTAGGCTGCTGCCACGAGTTCGACTACTTGCGACTCGTCCGGTTTCTGTCGCAGCGCCTCTGCAAGCAGTGCTTCCGCAGCATCACTGTCACCGGCCCGTTCTGCCAGCGCCGCTTGGGCACACAACAGCAGCGCGAGCTGTTCGGACATTTCCCGCCGTCGGTATTGCTTTTCTAGTTCGCGGCACGTCGGGGTCAGATCGAAGCCTGTTTCAGACGACAAACAGAGCTGTACTAGCAACCCGAGCGCCGCCATGTTTTCCGGCCAGATCTCGAGCGCCAACACCACTGACTCGCACGCGACGCGCAGCTCGCCAACTTTTGACGCGGCATGGGCGCGCTTGGCGTGGAACCCCGAGCGCTCCGCTGGTTCCCCCTCACGAGCCGCTCTAACGAGCAGCACTTGCCCGGTTTGATAGGTGCGATAGAAGTCGCCGCGCTGGTAGTAGACGTGGAACAAAGCGCGGTGGGCCGGGAGACAGTCTTTGTCCACGGTGAGCGCTCGCTCGTAATACTCAATCGCCCGCTCGGCCTGGTGCAGCTTGTCGAGGTAAATCTGCCCGATGTGAGCCAGGATGCCAGCCTGCTCTTTCGGTTCGGTCCACAGCTTCGATTCCAGCTCTAGGGTTTGGGTGACACGGGCGTAGTCTTCGCGACGAACGTAGATGTCTCGGAGGCTGTGCAGCGCGGGCAAACAGGCTGCCGAGGTGCGGACCGCCGCTTCGTAGTAGCGGATCGCCTCGTCTTCTTTACCGAACTTGGCCTCGGTGACTGAGCCGCATTTGAAGTACAGCAGCGCTTTGTGCTGGCGGTCGGTGACGAGCCGAATCTGACGCCGAGTGACCTCGACGAGTTCCGTCCACCGCTCGTTGGCTTCCAGCAGCCGCGCCATCGCGTCGAGCGCCTCACGGTGAGTCGGTTGGGCCTCGACAACCTGTCGATATGCGGAAATCGCTCGATCGTGATCGCGCAGACCTTCTTCGCACAAAAGGCCAATTCGCATGTGCAGCGCGATGATTTGCGGCTCTTCGTTCGCGAGGGTGACACGCGTCGAAAGCAGCGCTGCTAGCTTTTCAAAATCGCGAGTGCTCTCGTAATGGTGTTCCAGCGCGTCGAGTGATTCAGTATCGGTTGGGTCGACGGCGTGCAGTTTTTCGTAGAAGCGGACCGCCTCGATGACGTCGCGAAGCTTGGCGGTAGCGACCCGGGCGGCTCGACGGAGGATCTCGACACGCTTGCTGTCATCGCGGACAAGCTGGGCACGGCGTTCGTAGGCAGAGAGCAGCTCTTTCCACTGATTGCGTCCGGCGTAGATCCGTTCCAGCGTTGCCTGGGTGGCGTCGTTTTCAGCATCCGACTCGAGCGCCTTCGAGTAGCTGACCAGTGCGTCGTCGATTTGTTGCAGGTACTGGAGCTGGACCTGTCCTCGTCGTAGATGCAGGTCTGCCGGGCGATAAGAGCGCGTCTTTTGCGTCTCGATGAGGCGCAGCGCGGTTTCGTAGATTTTGATTGCGTCGGGCCACTGCTGGCGACGGTAACAAGTCCGCTCGTACGCGGTGAACGCGGCGCGGTTGGCCGGATCGAGGAAGAACGCCTCGCCGTACAGTCGATACGCATCGTCGGCTTCGCCTAGTTTGTCGAGCAGCTCACCGAGCTGGAACAAGTACCGAGAACGCTCGCTCGGTTCATGAACCTGCTTGAGCAGCGAGGTCAATGTCCGTCGCAACTCGCTCGATTGTTCACCCTGGGCGTACAATCCAACCAAAGCGGCCAGTGCTGTTCGATCCTCGGGCCATTCGGTCAACACTCGCTCGAAAGTCTGGATGGCGTCGGTGTTCGCTTGTAAGAACTCGCGCTGAACCTGACCGAGCCGGAGCAGCAGTTGGCGTTTGTGCTCTGACTCTTCGGCGCTCAGTTTGACGTGGACTTGGTCGACGCGAGACAGCGCCCGCAGGAGCAGGTTCGCTTGGTCGGAGTGGCGACCGTTTGTGCCATAGCGGTGCTCAAGCTGGAGCAGAATCTTGGTGTCGCCAAGGATCAGCTCGGGAGACTGCTCATAGACACGCTCCCAGATGCGAATTTCGTCGCTGGGTCGTTCAAGTCGCTGATACAGCTCGGCAAGACGGCGCAGCGTCGACAAGAGCTCCTGCGGATCCTTCAGCAGTGGCAACAGATCTTCCAGCGCTCGCGCCAGTCCTTCGGGTTGACCAAGCTGCTGGTAGGCCTCGCTGAGCGTACGCAGGAATGGGGGCGTTTTCGGTGCCCGTTCCAGCGTCTCGGCGATGAGCCCGTATCGTCCATCGATCTGGCACAGCTCCACCAGGCTCTCGAGAGCCACCTCATGGGTGGGTTCAAGCGCCAGCGCTTCACCAAAGGCATCGATGGCCTGTTCGATGAGTGGGGCCGACGAATCGCCACCTAACAGCTTCGATTGCTGCTGGGCCAATTGACCCAGTTCGACGAGCAGCGAGAGCCGCTGACTGTCATCACGAAGGAGTGGCAACAGTCGGCGCATCGCCGTGAGCTGCTCCGTCGGACGATGTAGTGAACGATACAGCGATACCAAGGCACGAGCCGCTGGTCGACAGCGTGGATCGCGTCGCAGAGCGCCTTCATATGCGGTCAAGGCTTCGGAGAGTGCGGACGGATCGCCGACCTGCGCTCGCTGCTCGAACAGCGCGCCCAGCTCGCAAGCCAGAAGAGCTGCCGCTTGAGCGCCAACGGGAGCATGGCTATCACCGAGTCCGAGATTACGCGGTGAGAGCATGGCCATCGTCGATGGCTGTGGTGAGCCGGGATCTCCCCCAATCGACAGAGCGGCCTCGACGGCAGTTTTGAGCAGCTCGATCGCCTGATGGGTATCGCCGCGCTGCTGGGATAGTCGGGCCAGCGCGTGCATCGCCACCACGTCTGATGGATCACTCTCCAGAACCTCCTGATAGCTGACCTCGGCGCGCTGCAGATCACCAGCCTCGGTAGCGTGGTGACCCAGTTGTTTTAGCAAACGAAGTTTGTTGCGAGGGTTCTGGAGTCGATTGAGCAGCAACACCAGTGAGTCAATCAGTTCGCTGTCATGGGCCCGTCGCTGGCAAGTCAGCACTCGTGCGGCAGCGACCAGCAAGCCGCCCGGGCTGTCCGCAAAGGCTTCAGCAACGCCAAGTAGGTTTCGTAGCAACTGCTGGACATCCGTCTCACCGAGGATCGGCTCAGATAGCTCATCGGGCAGGAGGCAGACCGCTAGCGTCACAGCGACGGAAGAATAGGTCGCAGCGACCGCATCGGAATCTCCCGAAACGGGGGGAGCGGACAGTGCCCGGTAAACGGCGAGGAGCTTCGGTAGTTCTTCGCGACGACGAAACTGGCGCGCCAGCGTGTGCAGGATCGCACGGTCCGCCGTCGTTGGTAGCGAAAGCGGTGCCTCTCGCTCGCCAGACTGCAAAGCTTCGGCTGCGCGGGCCGAGTGGACCACCAGAATCGCACGCTCGGGATGCGCCTGTGGACAGGCTTGGGCGCAAGATCGCAGCCAGTCACAAACGGCACGCCGGTCACTACCTTGCAACAGGAGACCGGCAATGCGCAGCGCCAAGATTTCGTCGACCACCCCAAAACTGAGGAGGCGCGTGCTCAGTTGGATGGCCTGGTTTCGGGCCTCATCTCCCACTTGTGGAATCGCCAGCGACCAGCACTCTACGGCTCGATACAGATGCGCCAACGCGAGCGCTCGATTCCACTGATCGACCTCAGTCTCGGCGGCTGGCGGCGGCAACGATTCCAGAAGCCGGTTGGCTTGCGACTGCCAGAAGTACGCAGCCTCGCGGTGCCGACCGATGTGCTCGAGTTGCTGGGACGCTCGTCGCTCTATGAGATGCTGGCTGACTTGCCCTGCCAGCGTCGGCGAAATACTGATTACTTGGCTGATGCTGACCAGCAGATCGGCCGCTTGGGTCGCCATCACCCGCGAGTTCATCGACGCTGTTGCCAGCTCCAGCGCAGTGACCAGCAGCTCCACCGATGGCGATGAGCCACGCAGCGCAGCATCGCCACCGAGCAGACCGAATCGCTCATTGAGGAGTTGCCACTGACCCGGGCCATAGGCTGGCAGGCACGCCAGATGTTGTTCACTTGCCCGAAGCTTGAGCACCATCCCCGCAAGTCCCGAGAGAAAGACTTGCTGCTCGGCCTGCTGAGCGAGCTTTTCGAGCGAAACAATCACCGATGCGAGGTCGGAGCTACCTTGGCTGGCTTGCCAGCGCAGCGACGCCGCCCACAACAGATCATTGCCGTCTTGGCTTGATGAAATGACGTCAGCGGCCCGACCCGTCAGCGACTGTGAAATGAGCAGCAATGCATACAGCCGTGGCGACGAGCCTTCCGCCAGTAGTGACTGCGCGATATCTAGCTCACCACGCCAGAACAGAATTTCACCAAGCTCGGTTTTTTCATCACTGGTGCCGTGGCGGATCACCCAGTCGGTATGTTCGGATAGGGCAGATCCTGGTGTGCGCCCGTCGAGCGCAGCCTGAAGCCGGAGCGCTGAAGCAACCGGATGATGCACTGAGCCCAGCAGTGCCAGCGCCGCGTCCGGCTTGCCCTGGCCGTCCCACAGCAGCAGTGCCATTCGAACGGCTTGCTCAGCGTACTCCGACGGGTCTCGAGCTTCGCTTAGCTCGGCGATAAGCAGCGGTAGCAGGTCATCGAGGACCGGCTGTGCGGTCTGACCGACCAGGGCCTGTAAGCGGACCTCCGGAGAGGGGGACTGAGCAGACTCAGCAGTGGATGAACCGGGCGGCTCAGCCTGAGGCGCAGCGCTTTCTGACATGTATTGAGCGAGTTTAACACATCGCCACGGCTCAAAATACTGGGCAGTGCGGCTGCCAGTTCGTCGGAGAGCAAGCTGGATGGACTTGGTCGGCTAGGCGCGACCGTGGCCTTCGTTGCTCTCTCGATGCGAGGTTCCGAGCAATGACGGGACACCAGCTACACCAGCCCGGCCAGTGCGAGCGATGAGTCGACCCATGTCTTCCATTTCTAGCGAGGCGGAGCGACGGAGGAGAACCATGTTGATCGGCGAGTTGGCCTCGGCGGCAAGGAACGCTGCACGCAGCACCGCGTTTTTGATGTAACCACCGGAGATTTCGTAATCTTTGGCCAATGACTTCCAGTTGATGTCTTTGGCCCAAGGCGCATTCGGAGGCAGCATCGACTTCCACAGCCGCTCTCTCTCAGGCGGCTCGGGAACTTCGAGGTGAAGGTGTAGCGTGAGTCGGCGCTGTAATGCTTCGTCGAGAGAAGCTTCCTTGTTGGTCGTCATGACGACGACGCCACTGTACTGCTCTAGTCGCTGAAGCAGGTAGTTGACGGCGAGGTTGCCGTAACGGTCATTCGAGGTCTTGACCTCGGTACGCTTGGCGAACAAAGAGTCTGCTTCGTCAAAGAGCAGCACGGCGTGAGCGCGTTCTGCGGCGTCGAAGACCTTGGCGAGCTGCTTTTCCGTCTCGCCGACCCATTTGCTGACGACCTGCGCCAGGTCGACCTGATAGACGTCGAGGTCGAGAGCCTGAGCAATCAACCCCGCTAGCATGGTCTTGCCGGTGCCCGGTGGGCCAGAAAACAGCGCGATCATGCCTTTGCCGTAGCCAACGCGCTGACCGAATCCCCAGTCGGAGTAGACCATGTAGGCGTACTTGCTTCGACCGATGAATTCGCGGATGCGCGCCGTATCCTCATCGGGCAGGACCAGATCGTCCCAGCGCGCCGAGACGGAGATCCGCTTGGCCATATCCCCTAGGTCATTACGCAGCCGCCGATCAATGCCAGCGCGGAGCTGATCGTGATTGATCGTTCCGGTTGGACTGAGCGATGCCAGCTCTTGGGCCTCGGCACCAGTGTCGATGATCTCGCCCGGCGACAAATGGAAAGCCCGAGCAATGCTGGGCAAGTTGAGGTCGGCGGCCCGAATCGACTCGGGAATCACCCGCTGCCACAAGATCAAACGCGCCGGCTCGGGCGGGTTCGATAGCTGCACCTCTTGCATGCTGTGATCGACGTTGATGCGTGGCGGGAGCAGCGATTCGACCCCCAGAATCAGCATCGATGGGTACGTCAGAATGCGCTTGATGAGTTCACGACCATTGTCGTTGAGTAGCTCGCCGCGCAGTGGTCCGAGGTAGAGCACCGCCCCTCGGAGCAGCGCCTCCCGCTGGGCCCGCCGCAGCAGATCGTCGAGCGAGCCAGGCTCGGCACCGGTCGGATCAAACAGCAGCATCGGACGACCACAGTACGCCGCGATTCGCGACGCCAGCTCGCGCTTCCCAATGCCCTTTGGACCCCAAAACAAGAGCCACGGCATGTGTGCAAGCTGCTGCTGCTGAACGGCCTGCTCTGCCATTGCACACAATCGCTCGGCTTTCTGGCGGAGCGAGTCGGACAACACCAAATCATCGAGCCGCTTTTCGCCACGGACGATGCGTGAGGTCTTCGCCAGTGCCGGGGCCAGCTCTGCTCGTCCCGTCAGCGCCGACAGCACGTCGAACGTCGGCATAATCGCCCGGTAATTGACCGAGCTATAGCCTTCCATCGAATCGGGCGAGATCACCTGGATCATGCGCCAGGCGAGCAGAGGTCGCTCTGGATCCAGCGCATCGAGTAGCTGAAGCCGATCACTGCGCCGAAGCTGATAAAGCTGTGCCACCAGCGACAGGTCCACACCACGACGGCTAGGTGAGCCACGGAGCAATGAAAATACGTCGGACAGCGGTGCATCGATGTGCGGTGACATCGCGACCACCAGCGTTTCGACCTCCAGCGGCGACAGGCCCAGGTTTTCGATCATCCGTCCGATGGGAGCTGCTCGACGGAGTGCGAACAGTGTGCCCTCGACCTCGGTAATCGCTCGCGACAGCTCGGCTTCGTCCATCGGGCCGCTCGACAGACCACCACGGGCAGCGCGGCGAGCGGTAAAGATTCCTTCCACCTCGGCCAGCGCCGGATTGTCGGGCTGCGGTCTCAGTTGGGCGCGCTGGAACTGGCGTAGGCATCGCTCGGCGACCAGCCACATACGGTTAAGCTCGGCGGCTAGCCACTGCTCGGCTGCTTGCCGCTCTGACTCGGTTGCTGCTGCGCTCATCGGCGACGTCATCTCCTTACAGTTACGGCCCCAGGTCGGCTATTTGCCGTCGGCTGGTGGCTTCTTTTTGACAAATGAGCCCGGTTTGCCCAGTCGACGACGGCGCGGTTTGCCACCTCCCCAATCGATCCCTTCATCGGGCGCTGGATGAGCATCGACTTCCCCTGCCGCGATCTTGGTATTGGGCACGAAGTCTCCCTCGATTCCCGTCGAAAACAGGTCATCCGGTTCGCGGTGCTTTGGGTCGGGGGATCGCATGCCGGTCTTGCGGTCGACCGGCGTCGTCGTCCGCTGTTGCTTCTTGAGCTGGTCCGCTGGCGGCTTGTCTTTCCGCTCGACGAGGTGATGGAAGAGCTGCTCCACTGCTTGTTTGGTTGGCTCGCTCTGTGTCGGGAGTTCCGCGAGCTGCGTTTGGCTAAACGCTTCGCCTTTCAGCGTGTCGTGAAGCTCCGACGCCTCGATGCGATGGTTCACCTCGATCATCCGCTGACCCTGTTCGTGGGCCCTCGTTTCGGGGATCGCAGTCGAGTGCGTGCGCTGCTCTTCGCTCTTTTCGAAGAGTTCTTGCTCACGGCGAAGCTGCTCTTCGTGGATTGGCATACTGCCCTCGGTCGGCTCGGCGGCGACAAAATACCGCGAAGGTTACTATCGCCCAGATCGGCTGCCTATACAACGGCTGCCTTTGCCCAGTCGCAACGGCCTAGTCAGGCAAGCTGTGGGACGCACGCTGCACCGCACCGATTTGACGAGCCCTAGCGCAGCCGATAGATGCTTTACCTGCTGAAACTACAAAAACCTGACCCTACGTGTAGGCAGTTAGGTTACGTTTCAGCGAGTTCGTAGCCGCAATCGCGGCCCTGCCGGCCTCTGTTCTTATTGACTCATTACCTGCTTCGGGAGGCGACATGCGTCCGCGCCCACTTCGCTTATTCTCAACGGTTCCATTCGTATGCTTGCTCTCGCTCTTGGGCTTCCCTGATGAGGGATCTCCGAACGAAGTCGGGCGTCCAGCGGAGAGGACAGAGTCGGTCCACTTGGTGTTGGATCTCGGCTCGTCGGGTACTCGCTTCTGCATGTATCCGGTAACGGTCGACAAAGGGCAGGACCAGAAGCGCTGTCGGGTGACCTCTGTAAACCCGGTGTGTTTCAAGCTGAGCGGTGGTATCGCCGCGCTGGTACGTGGCCATTCCCAAGAGGAGGTACCGTCGCTGATTCTGCCGAAGCTGCGTCAGGCATGGGAAGCGCTCGGGGATGTCCAGAAGAAAGGGAATCCCCAGCTTCGAGAGCGGATCCAGGGCGTGGTCGCACTGGGTACGGGGGGATTTCGCAGTCCCAGCACCAATCTCCCCGATGAACGGCGAGAGTTTCAGGCGGTGTGGAGTGAGATTGCGCGCTTCTTCAAAGAAGAGGCCAAACAAGAACAGGTGGTGGCGCGCACGATCAGCGGTTTGGAAGAGGCGCGGCTGGCTTGGCTCGGGGTCTCGCAGCAGATTCCGGCAACGGTACGGGACAGCTTTGCCATCATCGAGGTGGGCGGTGCCTCGATTCAGTTTGCCACCAGCGGTCGCAGCCTCGCCTACCAAGACCTCTACGCTGCGAGCGAGTATCGGGGTCAGGATTACGTCTTTCACAAGTTCGCACCGCCTCGCGGAGCCACCGCGCTCGGTTTCGACGCCTGCTTCCATCCAGAGGACCGCAAGCGTCAGGATGGACCGGCCTGTATGGCGTTTTTGCGAGCGAATGTTTTTTCGGGCAGCTCGATCAACCAGCTCGCCTATCACTTTTCACCGCGTCGACTGTACGGACTAGGTGCCCCGTGGCTCGGTATCTTCGCGGACTATCCGGCGGGCCCACCGTGGGCACTCAAAAACGATCCGGCCTATAGTCCCAAGCTGTCGCCCGGTAACCTGGCGCGACTCGCGGAAAAGGTCTGCAAGCTGAGCGATGAAGAGATCGCGGCGTTTGCTCCGAATGCGTTTGACCTGCGCAAAAATCCTGCGACGGGAGAAGGCTCTGGGAAGGCCTGTTTTACGTTGTCCTATCACGCCGGATTTCTGGAGTCGGTAGCGATGATCTCTCAAGACGCGGCGCTGCTTCCGGGGGGAGACGATCAGTGGGCACGCGGCGCAGCGGTGACGCACGAGTTCTTCCCCGATTGTTAGTCGCGTGGTTCCATGAGGAATCACATGCGACTGTTGCCGATCGCCGCTGCCCAGGTTCTACCGCTCTGTTCGACGCTGCACGTACCGTTCCACATCTCGCAAGGCTCGATCGAGGAAGTGCAGAATGTCCTCATCGTGCTGCGGGATGCCGAAGGGTGCGAGTCGATCGGCGAAGCGGCCCCGTTTCCGGTCCTGACCGGGGATACCCAGCAGACGGTGCTGCCCGCGTGTAAGCAGCTTGTCAGCGCGATGATTGGGCGGACGCCTGCGGCAGCGCTGCAACTGATACATGATGAGCTGTGGCCGGCGTTTTCGCAGACACCGACGGCACTAGCGGGCGTCGAGCTGGCGCTGTGGGATCTGCATGCGCGACAGATGGGGGTGCCGCTCGGCGCGTTGTGGGGGCGGGCGCAGCTTTGCAGCACCGAGACAGACATCACTTTGCCAAGACTGGCACCCGAGGAGGTCGCGGATTTTTATCGACACTTTGCGGAGTACCAGTTTCCGTTTGTGAAGGTCAAAGTGGGTGGCGGCTCGGTGGACGACGATGTGGCGAGGGTGATGGCTTTGTGCGCCTGCACCGGTCCAGGCCTGCGCTTGAGTTTGGATGGCAATCAAGGACTGACCGAGTCTGCGGCGGCGATGCTGGTTGAAAGATTGGCGGCTTATCAGGTGCAGCCGCTGTTTTTTGAACAGCCGCTCCCTGCCGAGGATCTGGCGGGAATGGCGAGGTTGTGCCAGCGGATTCCAGTTCCGGTGTGTGCAGATGAATCGGTTCGAACGGTCCACGATGCGATCCGTGTGTTCGAGGCGCGGGCGGCGGGAATGCTAAACCTCAAGTTTATGAAGTCAGGGGTGCGCGAGTCGCTGCTTATTGCCGAGCTGGCTCGTCGCCATCGCATTCCGCTGATGATCGGTGGCATGGTGGAAAGTGAGATCGCGATGACGGCCTCGCTGCATGCGGTGTGCGGAACCGGGCTGATCTCGGTCTGTGATCTCGACACGCCGTTCTTTTTGACAGAGCGGTTTACGCAGTCGAGTCCGTATCATGGTCGTTCGGCGCAGCTAGTGCTTCCGTCGGGAAACGGGCTCGGGCTGTCGCTGCGCAACGCTTTGTACTAGCGTCGCCGCGTGGATCTATTTTCTCGGCTACAGAGTGCGAACTCGGACGGAGCGGTCGACGCAGGCGCGCCCCTGGCAGAGCGGATGCGACCCCGGAGCCTCGAAGAGTTCATCGGCCAAGAGCACCTGCTAGGACCGGGCAAGCTGCTCGAGCGGGCGCTCCACTCGAAGCAGTTGCCCTCGCTGATTTTGTGGGGACCACCGGGCACCGGCAAGACCACGCTCGCGAAGATTCTGGCGGCGCAGGTTGGGGCTCGTTTTGCTTCGCTGTCTGCGGTAACGGCGGGCGTCAAGGAAGTCCGTGCGGCGGTAAGCGAAGCCGAGTACGAGCGGGCACGGGGCGGACGAACGGTCCTGTTTCTCGACGAGATACATCGCTTTAACAAAGCGCAGCAGGACGCGCTGCTCCCGCACGTGGAACACGGGACTGTGGTGCTGATTGGGGCGACGACGGAAAATCCGTCCTTCGAGGTCAACGCTGCGCTTCTGTCACGCTGCCGGGTGGTGAGCCTGACGGCGCTGAGCGAAACGCAGCTTGGCAAGCTGCTCGATCGGGCGATGAGCGATTCGGATCGCGGTCTTGGGGCGCAGCGGCTGCTGCTCAGCGAGGAGGCGCGTGAGTTTTTGGCAGAACAGTCGGGGGGAGACGGCCGGCGGGCCCTCGGGGCGCTTGAGGTCGCGGCCCATCACGCCAGCCATCTCGACGAGCAGGGACGACGCGTCATCGAACGACAGACGGTCGAGGAAGCTCTTCAGCGCAAGGTGCTGCTCTACGACAAGAGCGGTGATGAGCATTACAACGTGGTGTCGGCGTTCATCAAGAGCCTGCGCGGCTCGGACCCCGACGCGGCGGTCTACTGGATGGCACGGATGCTGGAGGCGGGGGAGGATCCACTGTTCGTCATGCGGCGGATGGTGATCTTTGCTGCTGAGGACATCGGCGTGGCGGATCCACGGGCGTTGCAAGTGGCGATGGCTGCGACTGACGCGGTCCGGTTTATCGGACTCCCCGAGGGGACGTTACCAATGAGCGAAGCGGCGATCTATTTGGCGCTGGCTCCGAAGTCGAACAGCGCGATTGCGACCTATCAAGCGGCCAAGCAGGCCGTCGAGCAGCATGGTGCGCTGCCGGTGCCTCTGCATCTGCGCAACGCTCCGACGAAGATGATGCGCGAAATGGGGTACGGCAAGGCCTACAAGTACCCGCACAGCTACGATGGGCATCACGTTGCCGAGCACTACCTCCCTGACCGACTGCGCGACGTCACGTTGTACCAGCCTTCGTCGAGTGGTTACGAGCGAACACTCGGGGAACGGCTGCGTTATTTGCGGGGGCAACCACCCGAAGATGCCGGAGCGGACGACAAAAAGTCGAGCGCCGCGCCGCCAATCCCAGCTAGCATGCGCGGCCATGTCGATGGCAAACACTGATCTGCGCGACGCCCATGTGCTGGTGACAGGCGGAGCTGGTTTTATTGGCTCGCACCTCGTCGAGAAGCTACGAACCCACAATCGGGTGCGGGTGCTCGATGTGATGCGCCGTGATGCGCTGCGTCCAGCGGGGCTTCATGAGCACAAGAACGTCGAGCTGGTCGTGGGGGATGTACTCGACCAAGAGGCCGTGCGCCGGGCGGTGAAGGATACCGATTTGGTGATTCACTTGGCCTCGATCGCGGGCGTAGATACGGTGATGCGGATGCCGACGCAGACGATGCGGGTGTCTCTGTTAGGGACGGCGAATCTGCTGGAGGCGGCGCACGAGGCGGGCGGTTGTCGTCGTTTCATCGACTTTTCGACGAGTGAAGTCTTTGGTCGCTATGCCTATCAAGTCAGCGAGCTGGATGCCACCACCGTCGGTGCGGTAGGCGAAGCGCGCTGGACCTATGCGGTGTCGAAGCTGGCCACCGAACACTTGGCGATGACCTACCACCGGCAGTATCAGTTTCCGGCGGTGACCGTGCGTCCGTTTAACATCTATGGTCCTCGTCAGATCGGCGAGGGCGCGGTGCATCATTTCATCGTGCGGGCGCTGCGCGGTGAGCCGCTCATGATTCACAACGACGGCTCGCAGATTCGCGCCTGGTGTTACATCGACGACATCATCGCAGCGACGATGCTGGCACTGGTTACACCGGAGGCGAGCGGGCAGGCCTTCAATATCGGCAACCCGCGTTCGACGGTGACGGTCTATAACCTGGCGCAGCTCATTCGGAGGCTGTGCGGGTCTTCCTCTCCGATTGAGTTTGTGCGCTGGGATCATGCCGATGTCGAGCTGCGGGTGCCATCGGTGACGAAGGCCCGGGAGCTGCTTCATTGGGAGCCTCGGTTCGATCTCGAAGAAGGTTTGAGCGAGACGATTGCTTGGTATCGCCGCAAGATGGAAAACGAGCGCTGATGCTTCGTCGCTGGTGTGTGACTTCGCAGACCCTGAGAAGCGCCTGGCTCATGGCGGTGCTACTTTCGGCTTGCCTGGAACAGCCCGTGGATTTGAAGGCCAGCATTGAGCTGCTGGTGACGACCCACGGTGAGGTTCAGGAACAAGCGCTGCGGACCTTGGCTTCCCATGGCCGAGCTGCTCTTCCGTCGTTGGAAGCGGTCTTGCACCGGACGGAACCGAGTGCCCGACGGTCGGCGGTGATGGCGATGCGACGGCTTGGTTTCGCGGAGACGGTGCCGCTGCTTGGGCATGTCGCTCAGTTCGACACTGATCGCACCGTCCGGCGCGAGGCACGCACTGTGCTTGAGCGCTGGGCCGCCGAAAAAGGCCCACGCGGTGAGTCGGCGAAGAACGCTCTGTTCGTCGCTGCTGCCAGTGAAACTGCCGAGTAGACTAGCGCTGCTCGGTCGGGGGCTCTGGTAGCGCGGATACCATCGGCCACAGCGGACCGTGTCCTCGCCGACAGCCTCGGGTCACGGCAGTTTGACGTTCGCTGTGCGAGCTGATTCCGGCCGCAGTGACGGACAGCCCGAGCCGCTCGGCCAGCGCCACCAGTCCTTCGCACAACGAAGCAGTCTTTGGATCCTCAAGGCTCTGTCGCCAGATCGGTTCGGGTAGCGTCATCGACGACACCGGGAGGTGCGGCAGATATTCCAGCGGCAGGCTGGTCGTTGCGGACGAAGAAAGGCTCAGGCGCACCCCGAGATGATGAAGCTGCAGCAGGGGTTCCACCAGGGCGACCGGATCGCTGATATTTCCTGATGCAGTGACATCGACCTCGAGCCGCTCCGGGGACAGTCCACTGAGCTCCAGCGCCGTCGCCACCGAGATGACCGCCGTCGCACCCATCAGGTGCCGTTGTGAGATTCTCACCACCAGCAACTCGGAAGGCCGACGGCGATCGATTCCTTGTTGAAATGCTCGGCAGGCTTGGTCGATGAGGTGCCGAAAGAGCTGCTGAGCCAGACCCTCTTCGAGGGACGCTTCGCTGATCAGCTCCTCCTCCCGATCCTCGTGGGCAGGGCGGTACAGCTCGGCCTCCCAGGCTTCGACTTGTTCCGTCGCCAGCAGGACATACGGGCGATATCGCAGGCGTAACAAGCCGCGTGCGATCTCCTGACTGAGGACGTTTTCGCGGCTGAGGCAGCGGGTCGTGGTGAGGTTGATTTCCTCGCGGAAGAACTGGCAGTTGTTGCGACCCTGCGCTTTGACCCGATACATCGCCAAGTCGGCGTGGCGAATGAGGGTCGACGACTCGTTGCCATCGTGTGGATACAGGCTGATGCCAAGGCTCGCGGACGCTGTGTAGGATATGCCGTTCATCACAATTGGTTGTTGCAATTCATCCAGCACTCGTTCTGCGACCCGGAGTGCATCCTCAGCGGTCTGAATCGTGGGTAGCAAGATTGTGAACTCATCGCCTCCAAATCTAGCAACCGTATCCCCATCACGAAGAGATGCCGATAGGCGCTGTGCCACAGCTTGCAGAAAACGGTCACCCGTATCATGACCACTCGCATCGTTAATGGCCTTGAATCCATCAAGGTCCAAAAAGAATACAGCTACTATGTCACCGGTCCGGCGGGCTTGCCGAATAGAAGTATCGAGACGATCGACAAACAAACTCCGATTTGGCAAAGAAGTGAGCGGATCGTGAAAAGCACGATGGTGGAGTTCTCGCTCCAACTGTTTTTGCAGAGTAATATCGTAGAATGATAATATAGCAGCATAGGGAAGACTATCGCTCGATCGCCATAGCGGTCGTGAATTGACAGCAATCCAGGTGATGCTGGTCGATGGATCGTTTGCCGGGAATACCACGCCCATCACAAATGCTTGGCGGGCCTGACCCCTGTGCAGCGTGGCAAAGACCGGTCGCTGCTCGACGGCCAGCGGCTGCATGTCTTCATCGACGAACTGAAAGGGAAGGGGTCCATTGAGGCGCAGCTTGATGAACTCTGAAACGCTGGTGCGGAAAAGTTGGGCCGCCGCTTCGTTGGTCGCCAAGATTTGACCGTCCCGAGCGATAAATACAACTCCTTCGCTCAGGGCATCAAACAGCGTTCGATAGCGCGAATCCATCTCATGGAGAAGCTGAATGGTTTGTCTTTGGTCTGCGGATAGAGTTTCGACCTGAAGCGCCAATGAACGTTCATGATACGAATCAGTGATAATTATTGAGTAATAATTGTGTTGATGTTTAAAGATTTTTGTTTTTAAAAATAGGATGCCATTTTGATCATCGATGGCGTGGTCAGTTTTTTGTAGATGACCGGTATGCCGGCAGATCATTAAGGTCTGCTCCAGCATGGTACTGAGTGGTGGTAGTAGCTGCTGGATTGTCACACCAGCAACTAGATCGGCGGCACACAGCCGCTTCTGGAGTGCGCCATGAGCCATGCCATCGATCAGGACTCCACCTGCATCGACGAGCAGGAACAGGCCCTGCATCCCCTCGGCGATGGAGCGGAGCCAGCCTCGGTACCGATCTTCATCGACAGGCGACGCTGCGTCGGTGTCAACAGGCATAAGCCATGGTCCCGCGCATAGAGCATCTATTATATTGAGGTTGGAGCGCTAAAGGCGTCTCAGAATAAAAAAATTTGATTTTATGTGGGAACTATCCGACATGATGCCAGAGCATCTGTTGCCCACGTACGCCGAGTTAGAATTGGATGTTAGCAATATGCGTATAGCGGATGGCTGGTGGACTTTGTGACTTCACCGATCAGGGCCGCAGGAACCGATGCTGAGCGGAGCGCAGAAATTGCTTCCTCACAGCGCTCGGCAGGCAACGCCAGAAGCAGCCCCCCCGAGGTCTGCGGGTCGTACAGCAGCTCGCACAGTGCTTCCGTCACGTTGGGGTGGACTGCGACCAGGCTGGCGAACGCTTGGCGATTGTTGCGGGCTCCACCGCAGGTGACGTGGGCTGCCGCGAGTCGGAGGGCTCCGTCGTAGATCGGTAAGCGACGGCAGTCGATGTGCAGTGAGACGCCCCCGTGTCGGGTCATCCCAAGGCTGTGGCCGATGAGCCCAAAGCCAGTCACGTCAGTCGCTGCCGAGACGGGAAACGCGGTAAGAACTTCGGCGGCGCGGCGGTTGAGCGTCGTCAAATGCCAGGCGCAGGTCGCCAGCTCTTCCGCAGATACGAGGCCGCGACGGTAGCCGGTGGCGAGCAGACCCGATCCGAGCGGCTTGGTCAGGATGAGTCCGTCGCCAGGTCGCGCACCGACGTTCCGCCAGATGCGGGTCGGGTCGACGATACCGGTCACGGACAAGCCGAACAGCAGCTCAGGACCGCGCACGGTATGGCCGCCGAGGAGTGCGGTGTCTGCTTCGGCGAGTTTCTGATTGGCACCGGCGAGAATGGCTCGAGCAGCAGCGGGCTCAAGCTCGTTGGGAAACACGCAGACATTGAGCGCCGTGATCGGTCGTCCACCCATCGCGTAGACATCGGACAGTGCGTTGGCGGCGGCAATCTGACCAAACAATTCGGGATCGTCAACGAGCGGAGTGATGAGGTCGACCGTCTGCACCAGCCCAGTCCCGCTGTCTGTCAGATCGCGGACAAGGAACACCCCGGCGTCGTCACCAGTCTCTGTCCCGACGAGGACAGCTTGCCGTGCCGCGCTGCCGAGACGAGCGGACCCGTCACCCGTTAGAAGCTCATGCAGATCACCCGGACCCGCTTTGGCCGCTCAACCACCCGACGATGCGAAGCGGGTGATGCGGAACGGCTGAGCGCGTGCGTCGTCTGTGCCTCGGCCCGAAAACTTGTCCATTTTGGCGGCAAGCTAGCACATGATATAGCCACCAGTAGCGGCGAAGATGTTCGCCGGTGTCCATTCCCAATCGCCTTGCCTTAGGCAGGCCCAATGAAGGAGCAGATCCGATGCCCAAGCTTGAGATCACCCAGAGCCACAAGGTCACCGCAGCGGAAGCCAAGCAGAAGCTCGACGGTTTGAGCAAAGAGCTGTCGGAAAAGTACGGACTTAGCTCGAAGTGGGTATCCGACACCGAGGCCAAGGTCGAGCGCACCGGGGCGACCGGGGTCATCAAGATCGAGCCGACGACGGTGAGGGTCAACCTCGATCTGTCGTTCGCGCTATCGCCGATCAAGTCCACCGTCGAAACCAAGATTCAAAACGAGCTGAAGAAGCTGTTCGGCTAGCGCTCTGTGCGCGGCGAGGTGCCCTGATGCAGTTCCGCTTTGTTCACGACTTTGACGTCGAGCCACCTCAGTTCTGGGAGATGTTTTTCTCGGAAGCGTTTGAGACCGAGCTGTTTCGGGGACTCAAGATGCGGTCGTGGAAAGTCACCGACCGACGCGACGAAGGGGCCAAGCTTCATCGGACGGTGAAGCTGGAGCCAGACATGGCGGTGCCGTCGTGGGCCTCGTCAGTGGTGAAAGAGACCGGCTACACCGAGATCGATGTCTTCCTCAAGTCTGAGTCGAAGATGAACGTGCAGATCGAGCCAGCGGTGATGCGAGATCGTTTCCAGCTTTCGGGTGTATTTGCTGTGACACCGCTTGGACCCGGTCGCTGTCGTCGTGAGTTCTCCGGTGAAATCAAGGTGTCGATCCCGCTCCTCGGCGGCAAGATCGAAAAATTCATGGTCGATCAAATCCGCGACGGTTACGACCAAGCAGCCCGGATTACCCGAGACTACTTGGCGAAGCGCAAAAGCCAGTCTTAGTCAGTGACAGGCTCACCGGTGATGGTTCGCTTGGTGGCGATGCCGAGCCGGCGCAGTCGGTCGCTGAGCGATGATTTGGGTAGATCGAGCAGCTCTGCGGCGGCTCGCTGATTGCCACCGGCGTGACGGAGCGCTGCGCGGAGGATGTCCCGCTCGATGTCGATGAGTCGTCGGCCTCGGACGTGGACTTGATCATCCGTTTGCGCGGTGACGCGGGTTCGATCGGCGAGTACGTCTTTGGCGAGCAGCACCGGGCCATGCAGGTGACCCGCTCGCAGCAGTGCCATCTTCAGCTCGCGGACGTTGCCCGGCCACTCATCGCGGGTGAGCAGGTCGAGCTCGTCGTCAGCCATCGACAGCCCGGGCAGCTCAGACGCAGCTTCATGGAGGAAGTGTCGAGCCAGCACGGCGATGTCGGTTGGGCGCTGTCGCAGCGGCGGAATGTCCACGGTGAGCCCGGCCAGTCGATAGTACAAGTCGTGACGAAACAGCCCTTTGTGCACCGCTTGCTGAAGGTCACGATGGGTCGCCGCGACGATCCGGACATCGATCGGCACTTCCCTGGTGGCACCCACCGGGCGAATCGTTCGGCTTTCGAGTGCGCGTAGCAAGCGTGGCTGGAGCTCGAGCGGCAGCTCGCCAATCTCATCGAGAAAAAGGGTGCCTCCGTTCGCTTCGCCAAAGCAGCCCAAATGCCGACGGTCCGCACCGGTGAAGGCACCCCGCTCGTGGCCAAACAGCTCGCTTTCGATGAGCTCGCGAGGCAACGCCCCGCAGTTGACCGTCAGTAGCTCGCCGCGTCGTCCGCTCTCGATGTGCAGCGCTTTGGCGACCAGTTCTTTGCCGGTCCCACTTTCCCCGAGCACCAGCACCGGCAGCGGCGACGGTGCAAAGCGACCGATCTGCTCGCGCAGTCGCACCATTGCTGGACTTTGTCCGATGAGTCCGGTGGCCATCGGCTGAATCAGCCGCAGCTCGGTCTGTCCCAGGCGCAGCGTTCCACCTTGTCGCAGCTCGCCGTGCCGAATCCGTACTCCGTTGACCCACGTTCCGTTGCGGGAGCCGCGATCCTGAACCTGTACGCCACCTTGGTCGGGTACGAGCAAGGCATGCTGTTGCGAGATATAGCGGTCCGTGAGCACCCAGTCATTGTCCGGGCCGCTCCCGATTCGCAGCGGGCGGGCCAAGACGCGCTCGTTGCCATCGCTACAGCGCAAGATCCAGGGACGTAGCTGGTGTCCGTTGGGGTGGGGGACAAACAGTGGGGTGAGCGCGCCGTGGCTGCCATAGGGGACAGGCGGGGCGTCGTGGGCCGCGCACGGTACGGAATCCACAGGAATGGGTGCGGCGCGGGCGCGTTGGGCGGGGTGGAGCGCGACAAACGGATCGGAGCTTCGTTGCCTGAGCATGGTCATCCTTTCGAGTGGGGTCCGGTGTGGTTCCCTGAAAACCGTTGTAGGGCTGGGTAGGTTTCGTGCGCAGGTCGGAAAAAGTTGCTAGGGTTGGGGCCCTTTTTCTCAAATCCATCGCCATGTCTGACCTGCTCATCCGTGCCATCCATCGGACACTCCACGTCCGCGTCGTCTCGGCCATTGCCACCAACGTCTGTCAGGAGGCAGCTCACCGTCACGGTGCCAGCGCCGCTGCCGCGTGTGCCCTGGGCCGTGGCATCCTTGGCAGCTACCTGCTCGCCACGCTGACTCGCGGTGGAGAGCGGGTGACCATCCAGGTCCAAGGCGACGGTCCGCTGCGGGGAGTCACTGTCGATGCCTACGACGATGGCTCGGTGCGCGGCTATCCACTTTTGCCGGAGGCGTGTGCGGCCGAGCGAATGGATCGTCGCCAGCGACTTGCTGATTTGATCGGCCGGGATGGCGTCGTCAACGTCGTCCGCGATGTCGGCCTAAGCGAACGCTTTCAAGGGCAGGTCAGCCTGGTCACCAGCGAGATCGATGAGGACATTGAAGCCTACCTGCGGCAGTCGGAGCAGATTCCCTCGGCGCTGGGTACAGAGGTGATCTTCGACAGCGGCGGTCACATTGTCCAGGCTGGTGGGGTTCTGCTCCAAGCGATGCCCGATTCCCCGGAGGAAACCCAGACGGTGCTGCGCAATGCGCAACATCTGCTGCGGAGCGGCGAGCTGTATGACTTGCTACAGAGCGGACCGCAGACACCGGGAGCACTGGCGGAGCTACTCCTTGGTTCTTACGCCGAAGGGCTGGAGATCCAAGACCATCGTGAGCTCCAGTTTCGATGTCGCTGTGACCGAGGCCGTATCGAGGCCATGCTGCGGACCTTGGCGGATGGCGATATCGACGAGATGATTGCCGAGGGAAAAGCCGAGATCACCTGCAACTTTTGCAACTCAGTGTATCAATTTTCCGTCGAAGAGCTGACTGAGGTTCGTCGCGGCAGGCAGAAGGTCCAAAACTGATGCGCGGCAGTGTCGAATCGTATCTATTGGTGCAGCCCGAGGTCGAGCAGGCGCTGGCCGATGGTCGAGCAGTGGTGGCGCTGGAGTCGACGCTGCTTGCCCATGGACTACCGTGGCCAGACAACATCGAGGTCGCGCTCCAGGCGGAGCAAGCGGTACGACGTTCGGGGGCGGTGCCAGCGACGATTGCGGTGCTCGCCGGACGGCTCTGTATTGGTCTTTCGCGGGAGCAGGTCGAGCGCATCGCTCACGGACAGGGATTCTTCAAGGCGTCGGCGGCTGATCTGGGCCCCCTGCTAGCCTCCGGAGCGGACGGGGCAACTACGGTTTCAGCGACGGTAGTTGCGGCGGCACGAGCCGGAATCAGGGTGATGGCCACGGGCGGAATCGGTGGCGTGCATCGGGGAGATGCCTTCGATATTTCCTGCGACTTGACCACGCTGGCGAGTGAGCCGGTCGCGGTGGTGTCGGCGGGTGCCAAGGCGATTCTCGATCTGCCGCGTACCCTCGAATACCTAGAGACACTGGGGGTGCCGGTGATTGGGTATGGCACGGCTGACCTGCCCGCGTTTTATACGCCGTCGAGTGGGCTCAAGCTGCTCCACCGCGTCGATGGCGCAGAGTCGGCGGCCCGGGCGTTACGGTCGCACTTTGCGATTCATTCGCGACGGGGCGTGCTGCTCTGCAACCCGATTCCAGAGTCCGAGGCGTTACCGAACGAACTGGTCGAGCGAGCGATGCAAGCCGCGCTGCAAGCCGCCGAATCGATGCAGGTGGGAGGCAAAGCGCTGACGCCGTTTTTGCTCGGTCGCATCGCCACCGAAACGGGCTTGCAGAGCGTTCGTGCCAATCGCGCACTCATCGTCGACAATGCCCGAGTGGCTGGGGAGGTCGCGGTGTCTCTGTCCGGACTGCGCAACGCAGCTTGAGCAAGCACGGGTCGGGGTTTGTGGAATCGAGATAAGCGAAGCCTACCGAAGGGCCAATAAGAGGTGTCAAAAAAGCATCTTATTACCGCTGCGACTTCCGATCCCCGGGCTCTGCTGGCGCTGCTGCGAGCACGGCTTGGGGTGAGCGAGGCAGAAGCGCGTAGGGCGGTTCGGGAGGGCTCTGTCTGGATCGATGGTCGACGGGCTGGGCCGACCGTAAACACGGTGTCTGCCGGTCAGAAAGTGACCGTGTTTGTCACTGAAACCTCGTCGCCGATCCCGCGTCCGCAGGTGGTCTACGAAGATCGCGATCTGCTGGTCGTAAACAAACCCGCTGGACTCTTGTGTCAACCGGGTCGCCGAGGGGGTCCATCGCTGCTGACGATGTTGCCAGGTCCGTTGTGGCTGCCGCACCGACTGGATGGCGAAACCTCTGGACTGACGATGCTGGCACGCTCGGCAGAGGTCTGCGCCCGGCTCGGGCAGGCGCTGGTCGAAGGTCGGATTGAGCGTCGCTATTTGGCGCGGGTGGTCGGGGTGTCGGAAGCCAGCGGACGGATTGACCTCCGGATCGGCAAGTCAGCCGGGCAGGGGGCGCCGATGATGCGCGCCTATCCGATGGAATCGACGGCGGGTGATTCGGCGGTGAGTCATTTTTGGTGCCTAGATACCCTGCACCCAGCCTGTGGTGCACAGTCGCTGGTGCTGGTGCGTCTGGAAACCGGACGGACCCATCAGGTGCGGGTACATCTGATGGCGTCGGGTCATCCCATCGTCGGGGATCTGCTGTACGGAGGGCCGCCGTTTGAGCGTCTTGCGCTCCATGCCACAGCATTAGACTTGGTCCATCCACGCACGGCTAAGCGGTTGACGCTCGTCGCGGCGCTTCCCTCCGGATTTTGGCCACAGCCGGTGCCGGATTGGACTCAGTCTATAGCGCCGTGAGCGCCGGGCGGGTTAGCGAGGCGGAGCGGACAGCGGCACGAGTTCGACCTCGCAAGGTCCATCAGGCAGTAGCTCGTCGACAGCGGCTCCCATTCGATCGGTGAAGCCGACCCGGGTCAGTCCGTCGCCTAGCAGCAGCCCATAGGGCTCATTCGGACGCAGCCTGCCGTCGAAGTCGGCCTGGTAGGTGATCAGCCAGTGCTTGCGATCCGACAGCCCGTGCGGGCCGCGTCCCTGCAGCGCAGACTCGGCATTTTTGCGGACCTGACGATCCTCATCTAGCGCGGCGACGTTGCGCAGTCGTGCTTCGATTCCACCCGAGCGTGGCACCACCGAGGCGACCAGCAGCGCCGCGTTGCGACGGACTCCGGCATCGCCGTCCTCCAGCCATTCGGCATCGCGAGGTTCCGCGATCCCGAGCCTGGCCAGCGCTGCCAGTAAGTTGGTGCGTAGCGCGGTCATTTCGAGCGATGGCTCGCGTTTTAGCGACAGCAGTAGGCGCAGCCGCTCGACCACTCGTTGGGTCGCCGTGTGATTGCGTGGCAGGTTCGATAGAGCCCAAGCGGCCTCGGCAGCGGCCCTGAGATCAACGACCGAACCATCTTGAAGCTGACCGAGCAACGCCGTGACGATCGCGTCAGTTGGACTTGTCGCCAGTAGGCAGCCAAGCGCTCCGGTTGCTCGCTGCACGCGGACTGGGTCGCGGTGTTGCAGCAGTTTGATGAGTCGGGTCTGCGCTGATGGATCGACAAACGACTGCAAGGCCGAGAGCGCATCCACGGCGAGCTGGCCCTCGACGCTTTGTGGGTCCGCCGAGAGCTGAGCCAGCGATAGCAGCCGTTCACGCACGGTCTCGCTGGTTCGTCCGCGCAAGATGCCCGACAGCAAGAGCAACACCTCACTGTGGGGCCCACCATCGGGAGGCTTGCGCAGTGCGGACAACAGCTCGGAGATGATCGGCGCGTGTCGTTCGGGGCGTGGCGACAGAAAGCCCATCAGCGCTTGCGCCGCAGTGCGTCGAACTCGCTGCTCGGCGAGCCCTGGACGGACCGTCAGCACCGACCGTAGCAGCATCGTGACCGCCGGATCCGCGAGGATTCCTTGCTTGGCATGCTGCTTTAGCGCCTGGGCCGCGATCAGCCGGGTCTCCGCTGCCGCCAGCGTGGGGCGGTCGTTGGGGTCGAGCAGTTCAACGAGCCTGGACTGTCCGAGACCGAGGTCGCCGAGGGCGAGCAAGGCCTGCCGCTGGACCTGCGGATCGGTGTCGGCGCTGGCTATGGTGAGCGCGTCGAGAGCCCGTCGGTCGAGCAGGTGGGGCTTTCGCAAGGTCTGTACAGTGCGCCGTCGGACAACCACATCCTTATCGGACAAAAGCGAGGTCAGAAGTGGGATGATGTTGCGATCACCGATGACCGCGATTGCGTCGAGGACTTGTTCCCGAGGGAGTCGATTTCGGAACAGCTCCCGACTGAGTTCTGTGGTCGCAAAAGCGCGCTGTTCGGGCGACAGCTTCGGGCCCAGATCACGCAAGAGTTCGACGAGTATGGCGAGCTGCTGAAGCCCGAGCGCGGGGCGGGCCAGCTCAGACAGCAGAATGGGAGCGACTCGTTCGCTGCCCGAAAGGAGCGACTCAACGACCAGCGGACGGAGTGCGGACTGTCCAAGGCTGGACAAGATGGCTTGGGTTGCTTGTGCCAACACCTCGTTCGACAGTGACGAGGCCGTGTTGGGCAGCAGATACAGCGCGAGCGCTTGCACCGCCGCAGTTCGTTGCCCCTCGCTGCCGGTTTCTAGCGCTTCGCGCAGCAGTGGAATGGCAGCTTCCGCAGCGAGTCGTCCCAGGCACAGCATCGCTTGTCGGCGGACCTCCTCGGTCGGATCGCGTAGCAGGCGGAGTGCTGCCGCAGTCGCGTTTTGAGCGCGCAGTAGTCCCAAGCTGCGGAGCGACTCGGCGCGAACATCACGAGCGGGATCCGACAATCGACCGAGTAGGGCGAGCAGCACGCGACTGCGTAGCTCCGGCGGTAGCGTGAGCGGACTGAGTCGTCCGAGTACGGCCAGTGCACTACGACGAACCCCGACGTTCTCGTCTTCGGCACGGAGCAGCACCGGACCGAGTAGGAGCGGCAGCTCAGAAAGCTGAAAGACCTGGGCCGTGAGGAGTCGCTCGGTGGCACGCAGGGCTTCTTGGCGGACCTCGAACTGCGTGTCTCCCATCGCTCGGGCCAGTAGCGTCACCGCCCGCTGCTGTTCGGTCTTCGGGAGCGCGCCGTACTGACCCAAGGCCTCCGCACACGCCGCCCGTACCGTGCTGTCGGAGTCGCTCATTCCATCGAGCAGAGCGGTGGCCGCTGCCACGTTTGCCGTCGGACCGAGGGCTTGGGCTGCCCTTGCCCGTACCGCTGAGTCCCCATCTTGTAGTCGCTGCACCAGGTACGGAGTCGCGAGGCGCACCGGTAACGACTGCAAGCGCTCGACCCCCTGGCGTCGGCGCGAGGGATCACTGGCCGACAGCAGCGAGCGCAGCTCTTCCGGAAGATCGCTGCCTCCACCGTACAGATCCGATGCCCGGACCGAAGGAGTCCAGAGCAGCGCGGACAGCGACAACACCGAAAGCCAGCGACTCATGCGCACAGCTTGCAGTTATACCAGGATGACATCCATCTGCGCACAGCCTTCATGTACTCGGGGCCTGTTCTACCCTCTGAGGTCTTCGGTAACGGAGCCGCGATGATAGATGCGGAGTCGGCGGATGACCTCATCATTGGCCATCGGGAACAGAGATTCACGCGCTTGCTCGACAGAGATAAAACCCAGCGAGCTACGGATGATCTCGAAGGTCTTGTCTCGGCTTTGGACTTCCTTGTCTCCGGCGACCGGGTGGGTTGACTCGCACATCAAGAAGTCCGCTTTGCGCTGCAGATCGATGGCTCCCCGGACCATGAGTTTCTCACGACACATCTGGGCTTTGGCCAGGCCGACATAGGTAATGAGCAGAGCCTGATCCTGCCAGTCGCACAGCCGTTGTAGGGTGTAGGGAGTCCCAAAGTACAGTGACGCAGTGGAGGCCAGTGCCAACGCGTGGATCGAATCAATTCCTTCTTCACCCAAACGTAGGATGTCCTGTTCGGTCAGCCCATCAATGGCCGCGAGTTCCTTGGTGCCGTCTGTGCTGCGCTGCGCCACTTGCAGACTCACCGCAGAAGCCGCACGGGCGGTGAGCTGGCTGAGGACTCCCTCCCCGATGAGCGCGACCACCATACCCAGCATCATGTAGCTGGTCGGCCCCTTGAAGGGTTGCGCGGCGAGGACTGCGGAGTCCTTGAGAAGTAGGATGCTGTCAGAGGCAGGCGCAGCCACCGAAGTCCCGTGATGCCACAGCACTGCCAGCAGCAGGACCGCAGCGACCACCGACAAGATGAGTGCACGCAGCGCATAGGCGAACATGCGCGCACTGGTGTCACGAATCGAGGCCCGAACCGTGAGTCTGCCGAAACTCACGCTAAACGATGTGAAGGCAGCACTCGCGGCTGCAATCGCCATCATCCGAGTTTGGCATGCCAAAGAAGCGTTGTTGTTGGCAAGGAGTCCCCAGGCAAAAATCGCGGAAGTCGCAAAGCCGTACAGACATGCGTGCTGCATCATTCGGTGCTGCGCTTGTGCCGCGTGGCGAGACTCAATCAGCCACAGTCGCGAGATGTTGTCAGCGGCATCGCGTTTCCAGCTTCGTTCGCGCTCGCTCCAGTCTCCGTCCGCTCGCTCTGGTTCCGCGTGAAAGCGATGGCGTGCTCGGGGCGACTGCTGCCACCTAGAGATGAGAGCGGCCCCGAATGACAGCAGCAGTGGCATGGCAGCTACCGCCCACAGCGCAGTGGCAATGATGAGTGCGTCTTCCGGAATGATGTACGTAGTCATCGAGTCGCTCGACCCGGCCGTCGCGGTTGTGGCCGGAGACAGCCAGACAGAGCCCGCAGATTCTGAGAGCGCGGCACTCATGCACTCCGGTCGTGATGGGGCGGTCGCTGCCAACATCGACTTCATGCCGCCAAGCAGCGGTACCCACAGCGGCCAGCTCTGCGCGCAAGTCCGTGGAATGATTACGTTGTGCGCAACCAAGACCAGCATCGCAATCCACAGGAAGAACAAGATGGTGATGCCCATCCAGTCACCTAGCAATCGCGTCGCCCGTTGCGACCATGGCAGTGTTGAGTGGAGGCGTCGCAGTCCGGACTGGGCGCGGGGCTCTGGCGGAGGCTCCTGACCACGACTGTGGTTCGTACTTCCTGCAGGGACTGAAGATGACATGAGAATTCTTGGCTCTACCGTATCACGAATGACGGCTGTGCTTGGAGCAATCTCATCGCAGTCCGACCAACACCGATCAGAACCACCCGAATTGGCTCCTAATATTAGGAATATAAAATATATCTTATTTGGAAGGCATTCGTGCGATGCGCTGGCCACGAAGGGTCGCTGGGATACTCCGTGCAGGCCAGCGCAAGCGCTGCTGCAGAGGCCGCATCCCAGTTCTGAAGCGACACTCGGTAGTGAACGGCAGGACTATCGAATGGGGATCGGACGATCGACGGCGCTTCGCAGCAAGGCCATGACTTTGAGCGATCGGCCCACGGCCTCCGCAACACCCCCATACTGAATGAGATGGTTTGCGAAGTCGCAGAGATCTTGCGGATTGGCAAGCTGTTTGAGGCCCATCTTGCCAAGGATGAGCTCTGCCATGGCTTCACCCTTTTGGGGACCGAGCGCCCGTTTGAGCCGCGTCAGCGTCGTATCGGTGAGCGGGTTCAGCGTCGCAACAGGACTTGGTTCTTGTGCCAGCGCGTGTGCGGCCATCAAAGTCCCCCCTCTCCGAACTGGGCAGCCAGCGTCGAAGTTTGAGCCAGAAGCGCCGGAAAGCGGTCGGCAAGATACTCAAGGAACAGACTGTTCGTCAGTCCGTACCACAAAAAGGCGCGGTAGTAGCTGCGGGTCTGGGCATGCTGGATCTCATCGCGTAGCGCCGGATCTAACGTCCTGCCGATAGCGCTCTCCAGACTCCCTACATCGAGCGCTGCTTGTCGACCGAGCAGACCCGCAAACGCATGAAGGATCTCGATGTATTCTTGTTCTGCCAGAGCAATCTGCTCGGGACTCGCGCCTTCGCGGAGTTTTTCCAGCTCCAGTACGTCGAGCTTGGCGTGCTGCGCTTCTTCGAGCCAGTGATGCTTGAACAAGCTCACAAACAGTGGTTCGACATCACCGTTGTCCTTCATCGCATCGACGTAGTGAGCTTGGGTGATGATCTCCAGGTGAAGCGTCACCAGCAGCACCGCCATCGGACTCTTGCTGAGAATGTAACTGGCCACCTCTTGGGGGGAATCGGTGAGTCCGCACGCGGTGCCAAAGTCACGATCGAAGATCTCTCCGAAGCGTAGGAAGAGCTGCTGGTGCTTGACCTCTTCCTCGGTGAATCGCAACAGCGCTCGCAGGGCAACCTCGTCACCGTACAGCTCGGCACGCGCATGTTCCATGGTGGCTGAGACAATGTACGCTTCGACAAAGTAGAACAGGTAGCCGTACGCTCTCCCAAAGATCTGATTGAGCTTGAGCTTTTCATCTGCGGTGAGGGTTTCGATCCGTTTCGCCAGAAACATCGGCTCTGGCATAAACGGACGAGAGAAGTCTAGCTGTGCGTCTGTCGGAACCACCGTTGCCAGACTCCACGACACGCGCTCCGAAGCATCCAGACACTTGCGATAGTCGGCGTTGAGGAAGCTCATCACATCATTGTAGGCGAACGAGCACCTGTCTGTAGTAGTATTTTCTGGAGGTTTTATCGTCGCCGGGTGAGTCACTGTGAACCACGGTCGGAGTGTTGCGCTACATGTGGCTGTACGGAGGCCCAACCGGCAACAAAGGAACTCAGGTAGTTGGCCAACGACCACCGGATTGCGTGGCAAGAACTCCCGCTGGTTCGGATGGCAGCAGTTGACAACGTAGGGAGTTTGGCGACACTCCCTACACGATGACCATTGACGCGTGCGGTACGTTCGCCGCGCTCCGCGATCGCGATGCAGGGCGAGGGTTCCTCCTGTCCCGTCGATTCGTCATCGTCGCAGTGCCACAGGACAAACGCGTCCTCGGTTTTGTAGCAGCGCTCAGGAAAGAGGGACTGCCGACGCCGGTGTTGGTTCCGTGGCAGGGCGTCCTGTGCGATCCTGCTATGTTGCGCGAACTTGGACAGCAAGGGGACTGGTTGCGGGTGGAATCACCAGGTGCGGACAGTCTGACTTGGCATGCGCTGGCACGGCAGGGCGGCTTTGCGGGCGTGCTTTCACCGGGACAATGGCGACCAGGACGGGCGTGGTTTGCGGGGCTTTCACAAGCGCTGCGAGCCATCGATCAAGAGACCTTTCATCTTGTCGCAACGCATCCGACCGAGCACATCTTGACCATGACCGACAAGCTGCTGTGTGCGGAGCGACTTCAGGCCGCCGGAGTGCCGGTGCCGGAGACCTATCCCGCTCCCCCTACGCCGGACTCTTTGCGTGAGTTTCTTACCCAGCGCGATCGTCATGCGGTGTTCATCAAGCCGCGTTGGGGATCCTCCGGTGCCGGAATTCTGGCCTATCGTTGTGCGGGACACAGAGAGCAGCTTACGACCACTGCGCGCCTTGAAAACGGTTGTCTCATCAACGAAAAGCGTCTCCGTTCCTATCGTGATCGCGAGTCGATTGACCGGCTCTTCAGGATCATTCTGAGCGACGGAGCGGTGGTCCAGCGCTGGATTCCCAAAGCGGGGACAGCAGCGGGTCCGTTTGATCTGCGGGTGTTGGTTATCAATGGGCAGGTTGCGCAGCGGATCGCTCGGGTTGGGCGAGGCACCATTACCAACCTTCACATTGATGCAAAACGGCTCGATGCCGAGCAGGCGCTTCAATCTTTTGGTGCGAAGACCATCGCTGCGGTCTATGACGTCTGCCGACGAGCTGCTGCCTGCTTTCCAGGTCAGCTCGCGGTGGGAGTCGATGTCATGGTGGATCCAGCGGGTCGTCCTTTTGTGCTGGAGTGTAATGCCTGGGGAGACTACTTACCACGCTTGCTCAGCGACGGTCGTGATAGCTATGAAGCGCAGGTTCACGCGCTGTTTGGCGCGGCCGCATAAGGGGTGCGATGTCTCTTACTCGTGCGTTGCTACTCGACCTGGACAACACGCTGCTTGATCGAGACGCTGCGTTGCTAAGATGGTTACACAGTTTCAGTCCTCGGTCAGGTTGGGACATCGACGAGCTGGTGGCGCTGGATGCTGGGGGTCGCGGATCTCGTCGGGCTCTGTTTGAACGGCTCGGAATCGCGCTACAGGTATCGACCGCGCAAGCACGAGCGCAGTTTGAGCGTGAGCTACCCCAGCATGTCAGGTTGCGCAGTGGAGCGATCGAGCTTCTGTCCGGCTTTCGGGGTCCAAAGATCGTGATCACCAATGGTTCGTCGCGGGTACAGCGCGCCAAGATTGCGACGGTCGGTTTGCTACCATTTCTTGATGCAGTGGTGGTGTCCGAGGAGTTTGGGAATCCGAAACCGCATGCGTCGATTTTTCAGCATGCTCTGGCGTTGGCCGGGGTCGATCTCTGTGATGCCGCCACAGCGGTGATGATCGGCGATGATCCGGTGGCTGATATTGCGGGGGCGCGGTCCGTAGGCATCACGGCATTGCTGCTTCGCACACGCTGGTTTGAGGAACCGCCTGACACTGCTGTCCTGTCGACGCTTAGCGAAGTGAGGCTGGGATGATTTCGTTTCAGGAAGCGTTTGGGAAGCGCGACTTTCTGCTCCTTACGCTCGATGCACTCCGTTACGATGTGGCCCGCGATACGCTCGCTGCGGGACGGCTGCCGAACCTTGGCGCTCTCCTTCCGAATGGTTTCGAGCCACGCCATACTCCGGCCACGTTTACCTTCGCGGCACACCAAGCGTTTTTCGCTGGCTTCTTTCCCACGCCGATTTCGCCCGGACCGCATCTGCGTCCGCTGGCGCTGCGCTTTGCGGGCTCCCGAACGACAGGACCAGACACGCTGCTGCTAGAGGGCTCCTCGCTGATGGCCGCGTATCAACAGGCAGGATACCGCACCATCTGCCTTGGAGGCACGGGCTTTTTCAATCCCGGCTCGCCCCTTGGTGCCGTGCTGCCCTCTTTGTTTGAGGAGTCTCACTACAGTCGAGAGACCAGCGTGGTGAGTCCACTCGCGTCGCGCAATCAGTTTCGCATCGCCCGCGAGCGCTTGCAGAGTCTTCCCAAAGCGCAGCGGGTGTTTCTGTTTATCAATGCTGCGGCAACTCATCCACCGACGAAAATGTTCCTCAAAGGGGCGTCCCGTGAGAGTTGCGAAACCCAAGCGGCAGCGCTCATTGATCTGGATCGACATCTGCCGGTTCTACTCGATGCACTGCGCGCGCGCGGGGGGGCCGTAGGGATCATCTGCAGTGATCATGGCACCTGCTTTGGTGAGGATGGAGACGACGGCTACATCGGTCACCGGCTCGCGCATCCGCAGGTATGGACGGTGCCTTATGCCGAGGTCGATCTAGCTGGGAATTCAGGGACTTACGGGCCGGTGGTGTAGAAGTAGTTGAGGCACATCTCGTCGGTGGTCGACTCACCCCAAGTGACCGCAGAACTCGTGGGATTGTCGTACACGCAGGTGAGCTTGAGCTGTGTCCCCTTCTTTACGAACATTCCCTGATTGTTTTCGTAAAAGTAGAACTGCTGCCAGTTAAAGTCCCAAGCAGGAATGTCGATCATGCAGGTGTCGGCCGTCTCAACACGGAGTCGTTTGCCAAGCTGGTGAGCGTGCGGGAGCAGTCCGTAGACGTAGCCGTCCCCCGGAGCGGTGAGGTTCCCCACTACAGAGTAGTTGGTTGCACCAGGCGGCAGTAGAAACGTCGAGTTCTGAACCGATAGGATCGCGGCCCTTTTTGCTACCGGAGTTTGAGAAAACTGAAGCCTTACGCTGGTCTGATCGGGAGTCCAGGCACCGCCGTGATGGTTGTCGTAATGCACCTGCATGACCAGAACTTGGCCTGCGGGAAGGGGGATGCCGGTGTTGGTCGGATACTTGGTCGGCGGACTTCCGGGTACCCAGCCACCAATCGTCGAGGCGGTCTTGATTCCGGGGCCGCCAAAGCAGGACCAGCCGACTTCAGGAGTCTTGGCATCCGCCGCTTGGGCCAACGCTGCATCTGCGGGATAGAGCAGGACGTGATGGACGCTCTGCTTGGCACCAGGAACGACTTCATAGCCAATAACCATGCAGTCCGCCGCACGACATCGGTGGGATTCCCTGGCATCGAGGCGGCCGGCAGGGAACCATCACCGAGTAGCAGGCTGCGCCCAATCGCGTCCCAGCGCACGGATGGATTGGGAGAAGAGTGACAACCGCTTGAGTCTTGCGAACGCCTTTGGGATAATCAGCCATGGCTTGGAACCGGCTGACTCCTGAAGAAGCGTTTGTCATTGAAGGAAAAGGGACAGAGCGTGCCTTTACCGGTGAGTACACGGACGCCACAGCGGAAGGAATGTATCTGTGTCGCCGCTGTAATGCCCCCCTGTATCGTTCCGACAGCAAGTTTCATAGCGGCTGCGGCTGGCCCAGCTTCGATGATGAGATTCCGGGGGCGGTGCGTAGGCTGACTGATGCGGATGGTCGCCGAACAGAAATTCTGTGCGCGGCCTGCGGTGGCCATCTCGGTCACGTCTTTATCGGAGAGCGCTTCACCGAAAAGAACACGCGACACTGTGTGAATTCGATTTCGCTGCGATTTCAGCCGAAAGGATAGGTGTAGGTGGTAGGAATGGTCGTTCCCTCCTTCGTTCCCTCCACGTCCTAAGTCAGCAATTTGCGGTCGTTTCGCCGAAGCTGATTTGTATAGCCAATGATATCTCGGTCTGCGGCTAGCTTGGGATCGAGGATGAAGCAGTGATAGTCAGTGGTTAGGGAGGCCGAAGGAGTATACGAACCGCTGGGCATCAGCGTGCTGTCGACCCAATCGAGCTTGACCTGATTGGGCGTCATATTAGGCGGCGCATCTGCCGGATTTCCAGCGGGTGAACCGTCTGCCACCCACGAGTAGATCGTATCGATGGCATCCTGGGTGAGCGCACGTGAGTTCTGGAATTTCTGACAGTTGTCAGCAGGTTTCCACGGCGGCATCCTTCGACCGACAACCGCCGAGGACACCGATCCGGAGTTCTGGAAGGCCTCGTCATAGGAGGTGAGTGGGAAGGGTCCGACTCCACCGCTCACGTGACAACCTTGGCAACTCCGCTGCATGATCGGTTGCACGTCTTTGTAATAGGTGACTCCGTCCTTCTTGGTCACACCAGGAGGCGGTGGAATCGGTGGCAGCATGGAGGCAGAACTTCCCCCGCACGCAGCGAGGGATAGCACAGTCGAAGACAAGACCAGCGAACGAATCATGGGTGAGGACTCCTGTTTGGTTCTTGGCGAGTGCCGAGGCAGCCTGGTGATTCCACCGCGAAATTATTGGATCTGATGAAGCCAGCCAGCGGAGGCTCCACCAACGACGCTGGTTCCGCTTGGAAGCATGACGCCGGTGGTCAGACTCGCAGTGGTATCGGTCTTGACGACAGCGAACGCCGTTCCGTTCCACTTCAGGACTGTGCCCGCATCCCCCGTGACGAAGAACTCAGAGTGATTTTTGCCGAAGATGCTACGCAGAGTCTGCGTGGTTCCAGAAGGAACGGTCGCACCACTATCGCTTGCCGTTTTGTAACGATAGATGTTGCCGCCACTTCCGGCGACCCAGATGTCGTTGCCTGCTCCTGAGGAGGGAGTGATCCAGATCGCGTATGCGGTCTTTCCCACAAGTGCAGGGAAGTCCGAGTTGTTCATCGGAGTGCAGCTCGCGCTCGTACAGCCGAGCATCACCATGTTTTTGCCGACGGCATAGGCTTGGCCGTTTGCGCAGGCGATCGCATAGAGCGGATTCCCGGTCAATCCCATGGAGGACAGGACCGACCAGCTTATGCCGTTCCAGTTGATGACTCGGCCATTGGTTCCGGAGGCGTCCGTTCCGACGGCCCATACCCCACTCGAAGCGGTGCCACAGACCGCGCTGAGATCGTCGCTGACGCTGGTGGTACTCGGTGACCAGGTGGCACCCGTGAGAGAGTAGGCTAGACCTCCTTTGCCGACGACCCAGGCCAGGCGAGAGCCCGTGGGGGCCGGATCGATCCACATCCCCAGGCCTACCCAACCGGCATTGCCAATCGGCAGGCGTGGACCGATGGTCGTTAGATCGGTGCTGATGCTGTAGGTATTGCCATCGATTCCCTGACCCATCGCCACCGCACCCGGAAATGGCACAGAGAGTGCGGCCATGGCTCGCGGAGAGGGCATCAGCTCGTCCATCGAGTCGTTCCAGGCGGTGCCATTCCACTTGCTGCGCACCGCCTTGGTGTTGCCGCCGACCATCACGGCGGAGTTGCTCCCGAAGCTCCAGACCTCGTTGTTTGGACGGCTGAGTAGGCCGCTGTAGTGGAGCATCCAGTTCCCCCCTGTGCCGCGAAACAGCTCGCCACTTTGGGTCGTGATCCAGCCGTTGTTGCCTCCGTCCACCGAGACGCTGAGCATGTTGGTGCTGGGAATCAGCACCTGATTCACCCAAGCGGTGCCATTCCAGCGCAGCACGGTGCTACTGGCTCCGACCACCCACACCGAGGATGAAGACGCACCGTGGACCGACTGCAAGTGGGCCGTGACCGTGACGTTTTCTTTGGTCCAGGTGGTGCCGTTGTAACGGAGAACGGTGCCGTTATCACCCGCTGCCCACAGATTCTGACCGTCGGGGCCCCAGATCGCGTTGAGGTTGCTGCTGACCCCCGAACTCTGGGCGGTAAAGGCGCTGCCATCCCACTGAAAGATCGTGCCGCCGGTGCCGACCACCCAGATTTTGCCGCTCACTCCCCAGATGGCGCGCAGCTTGGTGTTCGGATCGTTCAGAGCGATGGGAATCTCGGAGATGGTGTTGCTTTGCAGGCGCAGGACGCGGCGGCCTTCGATGATCCAGACGTCACTGTTCGAGGCCGCGAAGACATCCACAAAGCCGGCGGTGGAACCGCAACTGGTGATCGTGTTCCAGATTTTCCCGTCGTAACGAACGACTCGGCTGCTGCTGACGGCCCAGATGTCCGATTCGCTGATGGCGTGCAATTTCAAAAGGGGCGGACTAGCGAGCGGTGCCTGGGTACAGAACATGTTCGCGCCGCACGCATAGCTGACCGGTCCTTGGCAGGTCGTCGAGATGAAGCCATCGACGATGGTGTCCCCGTCCGTCGATAGGTCCAGCAGCGTGGTCGAGATGGGTTCGCACTTGCGGGTGGCTGGGTTACAGACTTCGCCGATGGAGCAGCCGTATCCCGGTGCTTCGCAGCTATCGGGGTTGGGGACTTTGTAGTTGACCCACAGCGACTCACAACCGACCAGCAAGGCCACAGCGGAGACAAACGCCCCGCACACCGTGAACAAGCGACGCATCGGCAATCCCCCCAAGTCTCGCTAGGCGAGTCTCATCAATAAGCGGTTCGGCAAGGCCTGTCCTTCTGAGCTTAGCGGAGAGCGGCGGCCCCAGTGGTTGTCGGCGTTGCTGTCGTCGGCCAGGCGATGGTGAGAGTGCCCCCCACGGTGAGCCCGATTCCCACTCCCAGAAGTCCGCCGCCCACCCGCCGGGTGTCGTACAGGTAGTTGCACGGCGCACCTTCCGGGGGGGCCGTGGGATCGCCACAGCTTCCGCTTTGGCTGAGCGCCGAGATCCCCAGGCCCGACAGCAGCACGCCCGAAGCAATCAGTCCGCCACCGAGCAGATATCGCCACAGGGGACGTTTCGGCGTCTGCACCGCTGCCGATCCGTGATCCGCCGATCCCACCGTCGATGCGCCTGGGTTTAGCGTCGCCTCGATCGTCAGGCTCTTGCCACTTTGGATATCGAGCGCTTGGTCGTAGTCGGCATGACCGCTGAGCCTGAGCTTGATCTCATGCCGCCCGACCAGCAGGGCGCGCTGATACGGAGTCACCCCTCGGCTGGCACCATCGATCACAACCTGCGCCCCGGTCGGATGTGAGCTGACTTCGAGCACGCCCCGGGGATGATTCTGTGCTTCGCGCAGCAGTTCGTTGCCGATCGCCGCCGCCGCTTGCTGAAGCTGGGCATCTTTGCAGGTACCGCACGAGCGCTCGCGCTGGGCCGCGACTCCACCCCCGTCCACATCGAACCACTCGGCGTGTAACCTGCCCGCGACTGCATCGAGCTTGATCCGGACCACGGCTCGGCTGCCTAACTCGGTGGCCACACTTTGCTGGCAGAGCGGATCGTTCAAACAGCCAGCGGGCTTCTGCCCGATCGCTCGTGACAGCCGCTGGGCCGATAAGATGCTCGCTCGCTCGCGCTTGGCCAGCGTCGCGACACTTTGCTCGACCAGTGCTCGCTGGGTGGGCGGAAGCTCCGTCGGTTCGATCAGCACCAACCACTCGCTCGACAAGCTCAGGATCGCCACCGCCGTTCCAGAGGTGCCCGGCGTCAGGTGAAGTTGCGCCCGCATCGAGGGGGTGATCTCCAGCGGATCGGATTCAAAGCGGCTCTGTTTGACCACGATTCGGAAGCGATGGCTTTGGGCCGATAGCATCATCGGGGAAGCCAGTGGCAGCAGCCCCACCAAGTGATCGTCGACAAAGAGCAGGCTTCCGCTTGGACCCAGGATGTCGACCTCCGCCGTCGGCTCGCGCAGCGCTTGCTGAGCGGAGACGATTCGCACGCGGCTCGCTTCATCGAGAGACTCACCCATCGCATCGAGATAGCGCCGGTAGTGATCTGCCGCCGCCACCGTTCGACCTTCTTGTTCCGCCAGTTGTCCGAGTTGGAGCGAAATCTCTGGAACCAGTGACAACCGCAGCGCTTGTTCGAGCAGCTTTTCGGCGCGTGCGGAATCGTGGGCGGTCCGCGCCTCTGCGGCTTGGCTGCACAGCGCCCGGGCGCGGCTGCGCGGATCGGGGTCGATCTGGGCGCTCACCGTCGAAACAAGCCCGAAGCACAGCCAAGTCGCCACAAGCTGCGCCGCTACCGTAGGGAACTTACGCATGAGATTGGACAATCGGGATCACTTCCCATTTTCCTACGCGACGCAAGGCGAGGGCAATCGCGCATTTGTCCTTGTGATAAGTTCCCGCGTCATGGATGCGCTAGCGGGGCTGCGAACCGAGGCACAAGTCAATGGTTTATCGACGGTCATCGACCTTCCACGGGTCCGCGTCTCGGTGATCGAGGGACCGGATGCGGGCAAGCACTGCGACAGCGACGATGAGATGCTGGTCCGCATCGGCACCCGCGAAAACAACGGTCTGGTGCTGTCGGATAAGAGTGTCAGTGGTTACCACGTCGAGATTGCCCGCACCCAGGCTGGTTGGCGACTCCGCGATGTCGGCAGCACCAATGGCACCTTCGTTTCCGGGATGCGCGTCTTTGACTTGGTGCTCCGTTCGGGAACAGTGGTGTCGCTGGGCCGAACCAAGCTGCGGCTCGATGCGCTCCACGACGAGCCGGTGCGGGCGGCGCTGCATCCAGCGGGACGGTTTGGCGATATCGTGGGTCAGTCCGTGGTAATGCGGCGGTTGTTTTCGCGTATCGCTCAGGTCGCCAGAGCGAGTGCCACCGTCCTGATCACCGGCGAAACCGGAACCGGCAAGGAAGCGGTGACCGAGGCGCTGGTCCAGGCGTCGCTGCGGGCGAGTGCGCCGCTCGTGGTGATCGACTGCTCGGCGCTGCCGCAGAACCTCATCGAAAGTGAGCTGTTTGGACACGTCAAGGGGGCCTTCACCGGTGCGGTCAGCGACTACCGGGGGGCCTTTGAGCGAGCGGATGGCGGAACCATTTTCCTCGATGAGATTGGCGAGCTGCCCCTCGACCTTCAGCCCAAGCTGCTCCGCGTGCTCGAGCGGCGCGAGGTGCGGCGGGTGGGTGCCGAGCGGACCCGGACCATCGATGTGCGCGTGATCGCGGCGACCAATCGCGTGCTGTCCACCGAAGTGAACGAGCGACGCTTTCGCCAAGACCTCTACTATCGACTCTCGGTGGTAAACATTCACATTCCACCGCTGCGTGAACGACGGGAAGACATTCCCCTGCTCATCGAGCACTTTTATCAGCGGCTCGCTGATGGCCACCGTGGACCGACGCTGCTGGCGATCTCCGAGCGACTCTGTGACAACGACTACACCTGGCCCGGCAACGTTCGCGAGCTGCGCAATGCGGTGGAGCGCGCTTTTCATGTTCCCGATGAAGATCCGTTTGGGGCAGGCGGACCGTCGATTCCTGCTGATGCGCAGAAACAGAGCCCGATCGAGGTGGACCTGACCGTCCCGTTTAAGACCGCCAAGCAGAAGCTCGTCGATGCGTTTGAAAAGGAATATCTGCAAGCGATGCTGCGGGCCACTCGCGGCAACATCAGCGAAGCCGCCCGGCGCGCTCAGATCGACCGCATGCACCTGTACAAGCTCATCACCCAGCACCACCTAAACCAAAACGAGTAGCCGGGCAGAGGTAAGCAGGAGCGCGAACAAGGCGGGAAGGGCGGAGGCCGTCGGCTAGCGCATGTAGACGCCGACTTGGTAGTCACCCTTGCCGGAGTTTACTTTGGCTTCGATCTTGTACATGCCGGGCACGGTTGGGCAGTGACCCATCATCGAGATGCTGGTGTTGGCACGGTTGTCGCTCACCCGCTGCAGCGTTGGGTTCCACAGATACAGATACAGTTCCTTGACCCCGGGCCCGCCGGCACCGATGAACCAGTAGCAGCGTCCTGGCTCTAGGACTGTGAACCAGTCACTGCGGTCATTTCCCGATTTGGCGGTTCCTCGGAAATAGTCGCCTACGCGCACGGCGCCCGGAGCGGCGGCGGCGGCCTGGCTGTCGATGATCCCGCTCAGATCGACCGGGACCGGTGGCGGCGGCGGAGGCGGTGGGGCCGCTTTGGGCGGTGCGAGCACGGAGTAGACGCCAACCGCCAGCGGACCAAACCCTTCGCCGGTCTTCGCCTGCAAGTGATAGGTGCCCGACACATCCGGACAGTAGCGGAGGGTGACCGCCGGGCGCTCTGGCTTTTCGGTGGCGACGCGCTTTTCGGCCTGATCCCACAGATACAGATAGAGCTGCTTGACGCCCTGACCACCGATGCCGCTAAACGTGTAGCACTGGCCCTCTTGGAGCGGCAGGTTCCAGTCGGTGCGGCCATCCTCTTCGGTGGTGGCGCTCAGATAGTGCGGCGCGACGAGCTGGCCGGCGGGCTCCGCCTTTTGGGCCTGGGCCTCGACCAGCGGAATCAGCGTTTCGCTGGACGGTACGGGGCCGGTTGGGGTCGGGGTGTGTGAGCAGGCCATCGCGAGCGCGAACAGGGGTACCGCCAACGTCCCCTTCCCAGGTGCATGTACGGATTTCATACGCAGTGACTCCACGTTACTTGGTGAAACAAAAAGTGCGGGCGGGTCCATCGCCAGGAGCGCCGCCGGTGTCCTGTCAGCCGAAGCGTAGCCAGTTTTATCACGACCACTACGGTCCTGCTTGCTCGACGTCTTTTTCGAATTCGCGCTCGTGGCGGGTCTTTTCTTCGCTCTGCCACTCTTTGGAGGAAAACGCGCTCAGCGAATACACCTGGGTGGTGTGGTGATAGCCGGCGCGTGGCGGGATCTGCTCGCGGTCGACATCGCCCGACTCCTTGAGCAAAAATCCGTCGAAGTCGCGGACCTTGAGCGGCCAGCGCGGGTTTTCGTCGAGGAGCAGCTTGCCAAACAGCACCAGCCGGACCTCTTGCTGGCCCACCTGGAGCAGATCGTTCCATTCCAGAAAGCCGACTGGCTTACCCGCCGCGTCATCGACCCGCGCATGCAGCACATAGCGACCCGCCCGCTTCACGGAAAGCCCGTAGGTCAGCACAAGCGAGCCATCTGCCACCGCTTCCCGTACCGGACCTGTTGAAACCGCCGGAGGTTCGGGCGTAAACAGGAAGTCAAACAGCGCCGAGCCTTGCTCGACCGGATCGCTGCCCGCTTGCAGCTTCACATCGACCCGCAGCGGCCAGCTCTGGTCGACCAGCTTCAGATCGATCGGACGCAGCGTCGCGACGAGCTCCCCTTGGCGACCGGCGGCTTGGTCTTTGACGAAGCTCACCGGCCTTGACCCCGGCGGCTTGCCACTCTCTAACGGTAGCGCCGACACCTGCGCGCTCTGCACCGCACACGGCAGGACGTTTGCTTGGCTGTCCTCGCAGCGAATTCCCAGCTCGATCGATTCGTCGCCCACCACCACCACCCGGTCTTGGCGGAGCTTGAGCAAGATGTGTTCGCTCGGCTGCCCCGAACGCGACAGCGGAGTGCCGCGTACCACGGGTGCCATCGGAAACAGTTGATCGGAGTTTTCGCGGGCCGGACGCGATCCCGGCGGATATTTGGCAAAGGTCCGATAGGTCTGAAGGCGTTCTTCGGCCAGCTTGCGACGCTCGGCGCGGGCCGCCGGACTCTCCGCCACAGGCACTCCCTCCCCCGAAAGAGTCCCCGCTTGCACCGCGACCCCGCCCGGTATTTGCTGCCCTCGCCCCAAAACCGGCGGCGTGTTTGCCCCCGATGCGGGACTTGTACCTGGCTCCGCGTGCTGCGCTGGGACACTGTGGGCCGCCTGCTCGCGATGGTGCTGAAACCAGATCGCGAGCAGAGAGGCAAGCCCCAGCGCCCCACCGAACACAAGGCGCGTCGCCTGGCGGTTCGCGGTGGGGTGCATGTTACTTCGCGTTGGTTACGACGTAGCTGCGCACCGGGCCGATGATGCCTGCCCAGTTGCCCGCCGCGTAGTGGTTGTAGGCCTCGGCGTCATCACGGAAGGAGACGGTGTGGTTCGTCCACTTGACCGCGCCGCCCTCACAGGCCGCCGTGCCGAGCGTCAGATCGTTGGAAAACCAGTCCGCCGGGTTCCCAAGCGAGGTGCCCGCCGATCCAGCCACGCCACCGGTGGTGTGGTACGAAACCGCCTCATCGTCCTGACCGGGAAGCACCGCCGAGTACAGCGTGCCCTTCGCGCCTGCAAAGCGGTAGAAGATCTTGCCGTAGGTCTGGTTGTGGTTGTACTTGGCCCGCGCGGTCGTCGTGACCAGGTCCGTGTTCAGCGGCTCGCTGGTTGCCCAGCTCCCGATGTCGGCCAGCTCACTGCCGCCGCTTGCTCCCGAGGCCACCGCCACCCACTTGATGTTCCAGCCGGTCTGGGTCGAGCCATCGGTGTTGCCGCACACGCCCGCCGAGTTCGGGGTCGCGTTCTTCTTGTACCGTGCCGAGCCACCATACAGCGACAGGGCGTAGCCGATCTGGTAGTCACCCGCCGAGTGCGCGGCGATGTAACACCAGTTGGTGCCGGTGCAGTAGCAGTCGAGCGCGTCGCGGATGGCACCGTTGGTGGCGGAGATGGTGCTCACCCCGTCCCAGTTGACCGCCTTCTTGTTGATGCCCGCAGCGGTGGTGGCGGGGCCCCAGTACTTGAAGTCGTTGTAGGTGCCAGCCACGGTGCCGCCGCCCGCGTTGCGACCGTGAATCCACAGCGTGTAGTTTGTGGCCGATGCGGAGCCTGCGGACAGCCACAAGCACAGACCGAGCGCGATAGAAGACAGCACACGAAGACTTACAAACATGGTCGGACCTCCTCGAAGGCAAGCGTAAACGTAGCCAGCAGCTACAGCGCTCGGCGTACTACGCAAAAGGAGTCAGGAGCAAGCGGGGATTGGGCAGGGCGACGTCCGTTCCTGCTTGGGCGGGCGAGGGGGACTACTTGCGTGAGCGATCGACCGGCACGACATCGCGATGGCCGGCTTCTCCTTCGAGCAAGTAGCCGCTGCGACCAAAGTGTGACTCCTGCGACTGTCCAATCGTGCGCGACACCAGATCGGTCTTGAGACTGGTCTGGTTCCAGTACGGAAACAGCTCCTTGGGCGCGATCAAGTCTCGCCCCTGATCATCGGGAATGTTCGCCACCCGACGAAACTCGCGAAGCAGCTTGGCTCGGGCCTTGAATGTACTTTGCCAATCGCTGCCGACTTGGGTGGGGGCAGGCGGTGTGGCATCGGCTTGCGTGGCTTGTCGTGCGCGCACGGCTCGCTGGATGGTGGTCGCAGCCCCATTTCGGAGATCGGAGACGGCCTGCTTGCTCTCCGTGACTTTTTTGGTCACCACGGCTCGCTCGGATTCACTGGCATCTAGGAGAAGCTCGTCGGGCACGAACGCCAGATCCTCGGAGTTGAGCGTGAAGCCATGCATCCACTTGGGATTGCGCATGATCACGTAGCCGTGCCTCAGCAGGTCGTGAAAGAGGCTGGTGAGCCTGAGCGGCTCTTGAATGGCGTGAATCAAAAAGGGCTCGTGTCGGCCAGCGGCAAAGACGACCAAATGCTTGGACTCCATCTGCTGGGTGAAGCTGAGATTTTGGGCCTCTGCGCCATGATTGAAGACTCTTTGGCCCCGTGGATACTTGGGGATGCATGCCTTGTTGAGCTCATCGGCGAGCATCTTGGTAAACCGCTGCGCTGCCGAGCGCCCGTGCTGATCGGGCATCGAGAGAACTGTGTCGAGCCCAGACCTTCTGATGTCTTGGTAATGCGGGGCCACCATCCACATGTCGTAATCGCCGGTGACGGGCACCCCGTTGTAACCCCAGACCCAGACCGAGGTGGCCGTCCCCCGGACTTGGCGCTGCTTCCAGGTGACCGAGCCATCGCTCTTGGACCACATGAAGCAGACGTTGGTGTTCTTCGTACTGTGGAAGTGTCGATGGGTGGCGCTCTCGGCCTGCGTGAAGCACTGTCCGTTCATCGGGATTTCAGTGGTCAGCTCAAAGTGTTTCGCACCCCACAGGCTGGCGAATTGAGCGACCGAAAACACCAACTTGACCGGCTTGGCTTCCCCGTGTGCATGCGGGGAGATGTCTGGATTCGGTGTCCCCACCAGCTTTTTTGAAAACGCTTGGTCGCACGGCACCAGCCCCGAGGTCAGGCCCCAATCCGAGGACTTGTCGTGGACATCCATGCTCTTGGTCGCAAACCCGAGCTTGATCAGCCGTACGGTGGCGGGCTCCGAGGGGCGGACGAATAGAAAGCAGTTCCACTTGCGGCACACCTCGGCGATGGCTTCCAAGTGCAGTCCGGCCACGCCGTTTTGTTCCGTTGCCAATCGCAACTCCATCGAGCATCCCCCTATCGACCGACCCAAACCAGCACCGCTAGGACCGGAGCCTCGAAGCCGCGTCTGGATCTACAGCATAGTCTACTCACGCCCCAACCTCCCCGCGCACCGGATCTGTCATATGCAACCACTGCCGTAGCGGCGCGACCGACCCGTTTGAAAAGTTCAAACGATGTCGTAGCGGCGCTACCGAGACTTCTGAAAAGTTCCAGCGGTGTGGGGGAGGCTCCCTGGCGGCGTTTGAACTATGACAACGGTGTCGGGGACTCGATGGCGGCGTGTGAACAAGTAAAACGGCGCGGGGGAGGCTCCCTGACAGCGTTTGAAAAAGGAAAACGGTGCGAGGGAGGCTCCCTGACCTCGTTTGAACAAGGAAAACGATGCGGGGGAGGCTCCCTGACAGTTTTTGAAAAAGTAAAACGGTGCCGGGGAGTCCCTGCGCAGCTCGCAACAATACAAACGGTGTCCGGGCGCGTCTCCCGCACCCGAAGCACAACATGGCGAGCCAGTCCGGGCGCGTTCCTGGGAGTTCCCATCGATCGGCGAACTTCTTTACACTGGGATCTTTGGAGCGGTTCGGATTCGCATCCTGGGAGGGGAGACTCGGATGAGCCCACTACGAAAGAAGATCGCGATCGGTGTTGCTGCGGCAATCGGCTTGGTCTTGCTCGGTATTGGCGGGTACGGCTTTCGGCAGGTTGCGGCGTTTGATGCGAGCCTTGAGCGGGTCTATCAGACGCCGGTTCCCTCGGTCACTCGGTCGACGGACCCGGCGGTGGTGGCTCGCGGCAAGCATCTGGTCGAGTCGATCGGGGCCTGCGCGACCCGCGACTGTCATGGGACCGACCTTGGCGGTGGCAAGCTGCTCGATCTCGGTCCGATCGGGACGGTGTCGGGTCCGAACCTGACCTCGGCGGGGGTGGGCGCGGCCTACAGCGATGGCGAGCTGATGCGGCTGCTCCAGCGGGGACTCAAGCGCGACGGTCGGGGCGTGCGGATGATGCCGGTGCAGGACTTTGGCTGGCTCCCCGAGCGCGACGTGGTGGCGATGATCTCGTATCTGCGCACGGTCCCGGCGGTCGAGCGTCAGGTTCCGCCGATGCAGGTGAAGCCGCTGGCCAAGATCCTCGATCGGCGCAATGAGCTGGTGTGGGATGTGGCGCGGCGACTGGAAACCGTTCCCGTGGCCCAAGTCCCGGTGCCTTCGGACAGTGTGGAATATGGCGCGTTCCTGGCTCGACTGTGTACCGGCTGTCATGGCGAGCGGCTGAGCGGTGGCCCGATTCCCGGTGCGCCGCCCTCTTTGCCGGTTCCCCTGAACATCACCCCCGATGCGAGCGGGATGAAGGACTGGAGCTATGCCGACTTCGAGCATCTGCTCCAGACC
>WBZP01000207.1_pt2 | contig 48662 bp, 39 predicted proteins | sample 5204301 | NCBI WGS metagenome assembly WBZP01 (sample SAMN12412401, study PRJNA552823) | activated sludge metagenome | isolation source: activated sludge from nitrification reactor of wastewater treatment plant... | place: USA: Pennsylvania | collected 2017
ACCGACGCAGGCGAGCGCGATAGCCATTGGCAACCCGGTGAATGTCCACAAAGCCATCGCCGAGCTAAGGCGCGTAGATGGAGTCGTGGAAGCGGTCAACGAAGATGAAATCACCGCTGCATGGACTGCGGGCGACCGTCACGGACTTCAGACCGATCCGCACACCGGAGTCGCTTTGGCGGCACTCCGTAAGCAGCTCGAACAGGGACGAATTGGCGCACAAGAACGAGCGGTGGTGGTCAGCACTGCCCATGGACTGAAGTTCGGAACGCTCAAGCGTGCGTTTCATTTGGCGACGAAGGACGGACCGAAATCGAGCGCTCGCAGCGAAGCGCTGCGCAACCCACCACTGATGATCTCCGCACACCTTCCAGCGCTGGAAGACGCACTCCTTCCAAGACTGCGGTAACGAAACGCTCTCGCCCACCAATCGGGCCGTACGGCGCGTCTGTGTTCGGAACCCCCACTTCCGGACCGATTCGCGTATCATCCGCAGCCATGCGACAAATCTGGATCACAAAGGCAGGAGCGCCCGAGGTACTTCAAGTCAAAGAGGCGGCAGACCCCGTCGCTGAATCGGGACAAGTGCGCATTCGAGTACGTGCTGCGGGCATCAACTTCGCGGATCTCATGGCTCGCACCGGAATGTATCCCGATGCGCCCCCCATCCCGTGCGTAGTCGGTTATGAGGTCTCCGGCGTGATCGACCAGATTGGCTCCGGTGTGAGCGAATTTTCCGTCGGAGATCGCGTCATCGCAATGCCACACTTTGGAGGCTATAGCGATACGATAGTCATCGGTGCCTCGCAGATTTTTCGGATGCCGGACAAGATGACGTTCGAGGAAGGAGCCGCACTGCCCGTGGTGTATCTGACGGCACATCACATGATGCTGTTTATCGGAACGCTACGGCGCGAGATGAGAGTGCTCATTCACTCCGCAGCAGGGGGAGTGGGCCTGGCCGCGATTGATCTGGCGCGGGCACACGGCTGCGAGATTTTCGGCACCGCATCCCCGGGCAAACATGGATTCCTTCGCGAGCGCGGCTGTCAACATCCGCTCGACTCTTCCCAAGACATCACCGCCCAGGTTCGCGCCATCGTTGGCAAAAACAGCGGCGTTGATCTCGTACTCGACGCGGTGGGAGGCAAGTCCTTTACCGACTCCTACAATCTCTTGCGCGAAACCGGACGCCTGGTGTGCTTTGGCGTCTCCTCGATGAGCAGCGGCAAGAGTCGAAGCATCCCGAGCGCCCTTCACATGCTCCTACGGACCAAGCGTTACAGTCCGCTCACGCTGATGAATGACAACCGGTCGGTGCAGGGAGTCAACATGGGACAGCTCTTTTCGCGCATCGATCTACTCCGCCCACAGTTTGCCGCGCTACTTGGAATGTACGAACGTGGCGAACTCCGTCCCTATGTCGACCGCTCCTTTCCATTCGCTGAAGCGGCGGCGGCACATCATTACCTGCACGATCGCAAGGCCAAGGGAAAACTTCTCCTCACCCCGTAATCCAGCTCATAGATTCGGCAAAACCATGAACCAACCACCTCGCCATCCGTACTTTGATGATCGCGCTGCGGTCGAGTGGCATCGCTCTCTTGCGGGTGCCATTGCGCTGGCCCAGACAAACGGCCAGAGACTCCTCATCGTCGTGTCCACACCGGACTGTGGCGGCTCCCGAGCACTCCTAGAGCGGGTCTTTCCCAAAGAGGAAATCACCGAAGAGCTGCGGCGCGGCTTTGTGTGTGTCGCCGCAGATTCGAGAAGCCTGGAAGCAGGTGTCGCGACGCTGCTCGGTTCAGCACCCAAGCGCGAACCCACTCCGGTCTGTTTATATGCAGTGGCAGAAGAAAGCGGTCCACGACTCCTGTTTTCCACAGCAGGTGGCCGCCCTCCGGCGGTGTTTATTCGGGATCTAACGGACGCGCATGCCCGTCGCTAGCTTGATCGTGCGAGCTTGACCGAGCCGCGCTGCACTTCATAGCCTTGTGCGCGCAGAGCAACCCGCAGCGCATCTGCAAGCGTTGCGTGACTCGCTGGAAGCGCGGCCCCCTCACTCTGATGAATCAACTCGGTTGCCGTTGCTGGAGACAGACCAGCCAGCATCACCGTCGCCCCGAGCAGCCCTACCGCCCCCGCCGCTTTCAGCAGTGCCCTCGCCGCCACTTGATCGACAACTGGGAGCCCGGTCAAATCCAGGATTGCCACCTTGGCACGATTGTCAACGATCGCAACCAGCAGACGATGAATCAGCTCATCAGCACGCTCCGCAGACAATTCCCCAATCAGCGGAACCACCAGAACCCCGTGGAAGACGCTGATCACGGGCAGCGACACTTCGTGCAGCAGATCACGCTGTTTCTGGATGACCGCCAGCGCTTCTTGAAACTCTCGGTCGTGCTGTTCAGCCACCCGTGCCAGATCCGATTCCAGTTGGGCGCGACGCTCGAGGATCGTCCGATTCAGCTTATTGACGTATTCATCTCCCATCTGAAAGATCGCGGTGAGATAGGCGTCATCGACTATCCGCAGACACGAATACGCCGTCGTCGGGTCAACTCGCGGTGGGGCTAGCAACTCTGCCATCGCCGCCCGGAACGAACAGAATCCGCGCAGGAGTGTCGAGATATGAAACTCACTAGACGCCCGATACGCGGTCACAAAGCCAATGAACTCCGCGAGTGGTACAGAGTCCTTCCGCAAAATCAGCGCTTCATTCCAGCGCACCACGCCTTCCACAAGTCGCTGCGTCTCGTCGCGTGGTCGTTTCCCTTGCAGATCCCGAGCCTGCGCGATCACCCAATCAGTCGCACGCTCCACCACTTCAGAGCGGCGCTCACCGAGCATGGTCGCGAGAACTTGATCCACAGATTCACGCATCGACTCGAACGCTCTCTCTAGCATGTGAGGTCTCTGTCCTAGACTTAGGAATGACCAAGTGCTGCCAGAAACGCTTCGAGCAGAGCCGCAGTCTCCCGAGGGCGTTCTACTTGTACGTAGTGTCCCGGACCAGGGAGGACCGCCAGCCGAGCGCCTCGAATCAGACTCACCACCGCTTGTCGCAGGAAAGCGGGAGGCAGGAAGGGATCATCGGTGCCCACCACCAGTGTCGGCGCACAGATATCCGACAGGCGATCCGAAAATCCGCCTGCGGTCCAGGTATCAAACGCTTGCTCGATACACTGTGGCGCAACGCCTCCGGCATCATCTAGGATCCGCTCCCGCTCGGCGTCGCCAAGCTGCTTGCAGGCGAGTCCCAAAATGGTCTGCTGCATGCTGCGATTCTGGGCTGAGTTGCGGAACAGAGCCTGCGCATCCGCCGGAAGGGGGATTCCGGAGGCAGGGACCGGACAGAGCAGGACTTGACCAATCACTCGGTCATTTGCCGTCGCTGAGATCCACTGTGCAATCTGTCCACCCATGCTATGACCGACCACCACAAACGATCGGCTACCCAGCGCATCGGCGACGGCCAGCACATCCGCAGCATACTGTGCAATCGAGTAACCATCATTGGGTCGACCAGAGCGACCACTGCCGCGCAGATCGATAACGACCAAGCGCAGTCCCTCGGTATCAAGCGCCGCGATCAAGTCGTCGTACACGGCCCCTGACACCATCCAGCCGTGGATAAGGAACACATCGCGAGGCCCTGCCCCAATCACACGATAGGAGATACTGACGTTGTTGCTGACCACAGAGTTGCTTATCATGGGATAAGCATCATACATTGGTTCCTACTGGTCTTTCTAGGGCCTTTTTGCGCATCCAGAAAAAGCAATTTTTCGACGATAATATGCGTACTCTGATCTACGAGTACCTCCATGCCAAAAACGGAAGCCCCAAACATCACAGCGGGTTACTACATCATCCGTGGCGGCAGCGCTGGGCGCGAGCGACTACGGCTCCTTTCTCGGGTGATGCACGGCGCGACCACCCGCTTGCTTGATCGCGTAGGTGTGCGTCCCGGCATATCCTACTTAGACATGGGATGCGGCGGCGGCGATGTCACCATTGAATTGGCAAAGCGTGCCGGACCGACCAGCCAAATCGTCGGTGAAGACATCGATGCCATCAAGCTGTCACTGGCCGAGCAAGAGTCCCAAGCCCAAGGATTCCCAGACATCGTGTTTCGCTGCGCAGATGTCCTCGGTACTCCCAATGAAGCACTCGCGACCGTACCGCCTGCGTTTGATTTCATCTACGTTCGCTTTCTGCTCACCCATCTTCCCAACCCGCGAATGGCACTGTCACGACTGGTCCATCGACTGCGACCAGGAGGCATGCTGGTCGTCGAAGACATAGACTTCTCCGGACACCTCTGTTACCCCGAACATCCCGCATTCCGCAGCTATCACGAACTTCACATCGAATCGATGCATCGACGCGGCGGAGACCCATACATCGGGCCAAAGCTCCCAGGAATGCTCCAGGAAGCCGGACTCTGCCAAATCGAAGTCAACGTCGAGCAGCCCATCGGAATCACAGGAGAGGTCAAGCTGGTTCCCGCCATCACGATGGAAAACATCGGTGAGGCGGTTCTCGCGGACGGACTCTGTACCAAGGAAGAGCTTGCTAGCATCATCAGCCAATTGCATGTGCTTGCGCATGACGAAACGACGCTGACCGGAATGCCGAGGATCATCCAGACGTGGGCCAGACTTGGGCCCAAACTTGGCTGAACGGAATCCGGCGCTTCGCAGTAGACTGCCGCGATGAATCTGGCTGAAGGTCTTCGCAAACACGACGACGGAGTGGTTCGCTGTTTTTGGGCCACGGATGATGCTCTGTACCGCCGCTACCACGATGAGGAATGGGGCATCCCGGTGCGCAGTGACACCAGGCTGTTTGAAAAACTCTGTCTGGAAGGGTTTCAATCGGGTCTGAGCTGGCTGACCATCTTGCGCAAGAGAGAGTCCTTTCGTGCTGCGTTTTCCGGCTTTGCGATCGAGCACGTAGCCGAGTTCGGTCCTGCGGATGTCGAACGACTCCTTACGGACTCCGGAATCGTCCGTCATCGCGGCAAGATCGAAGCGGCGATCAACAACGCCCGGGCGGCCCGCGAGCTGGTCCAAAAAGAGGGCTCCCTAGCCGACTACGTGTGGCGATTCCTACCACCCGAGTCCGAGCGCCCTCGAACCATGGACTATGCAGCCCTGCGTACGCTCGGAACCACGGCGGCGTCGAACCGATTGTCACGCGATCTCAAACAGCGGGGCTTTCGCTTCGTCGGACCCACCACTGCGTACGCGTTCATGCAAGCGATGGGACTCGTCAACGATCACATCGTTGGTTGCCCAGCCCGCGCCACAGTCGATGCGGCGCAGCGAGCCCTGCATCACCGAGTAGTCGCGGGCTAGGAGTGGGCAGAATCTGAACGCTGAGAGTCTGCGGCCTGTTCCGCAGCCCGTTGCGCCTTCCGGGCGGCTTTGACTTGGGCGCGGGCTTCCTCTTCGGCAATCGCAGCCTGAGTGGCGCGCCCACCGAAAATGAACCCCAGCACAAAGCCCAGACAGAGCATCGCCGGAATGTAGATGATGTGGGCAGCCGTAGGCATTCGCTAGCTCTTGCTCACCAGCTTGCTGAGCTTTTGATCTAGCTCACTGAGCTCGGAATCGACGCGCCGCAGCCCACGACCGATCATCACCACATAACCCAGCACCGCCAACCACACGAATCCATACGCCGTGGCGAGCAGCGGACCCGCCGGAATCGACTCATCCACGGTCGGGCCCATCATCGGCCGGTTTTCCTGCACAAAACCATCTTTGTCCGGCTGACCGGGAGCAGGATTCGCAGCAGGAGGAGCCACCACCGCAGGCTGGGCAGCCGTCGCTGGAGGCGGCGTTTCGATCCGCTTCTGTAGCGCGCCCGGGGATGGCCCCTCATCCGCAAACGCCGGAGCACCTACCAGCGCAAGCAGCAGCAGCCCACGACTCCATCGACTCTTGCTTCGGAGGTTTTGCATGGTTCGGTTTCCCATCAGTTGCGAACTAGTCATCGAACAGCCCCGCATCCTCGGCCCGCATCTTCAGCTCTGCGAGCTGATCCCGCTGGCGCAGCAGCCGCATCCGCAGCGACATCAGCACCACAAACAGCAACGTAAACGTCAGCACCGAGGTCCACAGTGCAATCCGCATCGCCGGATCAAGAGTCGGTACCACAGAGGTCTTGGGATGGATCGTCCTCCACAGCGAGACCGAGATGTAAATCATCGGCACGTCCGCAGCACCAAACACCATCAGACCCGCCGACAGCCGAGGTCCACCCGGCCCGCCGTAACGCTCGGCAAACAGCGCCGCCACAAAGATGATCCACAGCAGCGCTGTCGTCGTTAGCCGCACATCCCACTGCCACCACACGCCCCAGGCTTTGCGCGCCCACAGCGGCCCAGTGAGCAGCACACACAGCCCAAACAAAACCGCCAGCTCTGCAGCAGCTATCGCCACTTGACGCGCCCGCTGGGAGCCGCGAAACAAATACATCGCGCTCGCGCCCCCGGCCAGGAATGCGCCAATCATCGTTTGCCACGCACACGGAACGTGGAAGTAGAAGATGCGTTGCACCATGCCCATCGTCGGCTCGTTCGGAGCCTTCACGATAAGCTGTGGCGCAACCAAAAAACCGGCCGCCACAACCGCCAGGAGTACGAGCTGTGTCGTCGAAAAAGTCCTCGGGGAGGGGTGCGGAGTTGTCATGTTGGCTGAACTCCAAATCCTAGTGAATCGAAGTAAACAGGCGCCCCAGTCGGACCGAGGAACCCTTGCCAGCAGACCACCAGATGAACCACGCCTTGCCTTTGATCATCTCAAACGGCACAAACGACGCCTTGTCCGTGGGAGAACAGGGCTCAAGTCCGCGCTGCTCACACCAAAAACGACCGTCATGACTGTGGTCGCGGTTGTCGCCCATCACGAAGACATGCTCGGGAGGCACGACCCAGGTCTGGCACGGATGAATGCTCGGCTGGACATCCTGCACCACGCGATAGGTCTCGGTCCCGTTCTTTTCACGGAAGCCACGGCAGATTTGATGGGTCCAGCGAGCCCCGGGACGCTCCTCATCAAAGTCATCGTAGTCACACATACCAGCGACGGGTTCACGCGCTAGCTGCTTACCGTTGACGGAGACCCGTTCATCACAGACCTCGATCGTATCGCCCGGAATTCCTGCGATCCGCTTGATGAAGTCCTTCTGCATGTCGTGCGGATACACAAACACGATCACCTCCCCGCGACGGGGTTCGCGCAGATGATGACCAAACTTAATGTTTGTAAACGGAATCCGCAGACCGAACAGCAGTTTGTTCACGAAAATATGATCTCCGACTTGCAGAGTCGGAATCATCGAGCCGGACGGAATCTTGAACGCCTCGACGGTAAAAGCCCGCAAAATCAGCGCGATCAGAACCGCTCCACCGATCGACTCTCCATACTCCTGAAGTGGACTCTTGCGCGCAAAAGACAGGTGTTTGGTGACCGCCTGATCAAGCCCGTGCAGCGTCCGAATCAGCTCGTCATTGTCTTCCGCGACAAGTGCTTTGTCGACGGCAGAGATCGCCTCGGCCACCGTCTCACGGGCTTCCTTTTTGAGCAGTCGACCGTACTTATCAAATCGTCGCCGCGCATCTTTCACAGAGAGCTGCGCATCACGATGCAGCAGCAGATCCTCACGCGTTTCATCGATGATCTTGCGAAAGGCCAGATACGGACCGCCCAGGATTACAGCCAGCGCCAGCAGCGCAATCACAAGCTGCACGATGCGCGGATGCGGCGGAACCTCGGTCAGGTCGATGTGGTTCGTGAAGTGAACAACCAGCAGAAACAGACCCAGTAGCAGCGGCAGACCCAGCACCCACAGATGATCGAGCGCAAGACGGAGCCATACCGGAGGCCGACGCCCTGACGGCAAGGCCACCGGCGCAGCCTTGTCTTTCTCTTCCTCGCTCATTATTCGTCCACCTTGAGCACCGCCAAGAACGCCTCCTGCGGAATCTCGACCGAGCCGATCTGCTTCATCCGCTTTTTGCCCTCTTTTTGGCGTTCCAGCAGCTTTCGCTTTCGGCTGATGTCACCACCATAGCACTTGGCGGTCACGTTCTTCCGCAACGCCTTGACGGTGGTACGCGCAATCACGCGGTTGCCAATGGCGGCCTGAATCGCGACCTCGAACTGCTGCGGCGGAATCAGGTCTTTCATCTTCACGCACACATCGCGGCCTCGGAAATACGAACGCTCCCGGTGCGAAATGATCGAAAGCGCGTCGACACGATCGCCGTTTACCAACAGATCGAGCCGGATCAGGTCAGCGCGCCGATACTCGAGCAGCTCATAATCGAGCGACGCATAGCCTCGCGACACCGACTTGAGCTTGTCATAAAAGCCAAACACCACCTCGGCGAGCGGCAGCTCGTACTTGAGCACCACGCGATCTTCGCCGTTGTAGGTCATACCGACTTGGATGCCGCGCCGGTCCTGACACAGCGTAATCAGCGATCCCAGGTACTCCGACGGCGTATAGATGCTGGCCATGATGATCGGCTCCTCGATGAAATCGAGCTTGCCTTCATCCGGAAGCGCCGCCGGGTTGTCGACGATGACGGTCTCCCCCGAAGAGGTCGTCGCCCGATATTCCACCGTCGGTGCCGTCGTAATCAGATCCAGATCGTACTCGCGCTCGAGACGCTCCTGCACGATCTCCATGTGCAAAAGCCCGAGGAAGCCGCACCGAAAGCCAAAGCCCAGCGCCAGCGACGTCTCCGGATCATAGGTAAAGCTCGCATCGTTCAAATGGAGCTTTTCGAGCGCATCGCGAAGGTCGGTATAGCGCGCATTGTCCGTCGGAAAGATTCCGGCGAAGACCATGGGCTTGACGACCTTAAATCCCGCGAGCGGCTCGGCGCATGGACGATCGGCGTGGGTGATGGTGTCGCCAATCTGGGTATCCGCGACGGTCTTGATGTTGGCGATGATGAAGCCGACCTCGCCGCAGCGCAGCTCTTTGATCTCAATCGGAAACGGACTAAACACCCCAAGGCCGAGCACCTCGAAGTTCTTCCCCGTCGCCATCAGCCGAATCTTGTCGCCGATCTTGATGCTACCGTTCTTGACTCTGACCTGGGTCACGACGCCGCGATAGTTGTCGTACCAAGAGTCGTACATCAGCGCTTGCAGCGGTCCCGTCGGGTCGCCCATCGGAGGCGGGACCAACTGCACCACCGCTTCCAGGATCTCGGCAATGCCACGACCGTCCTTGGCGCTCGCCGGAATCGCCATCGAGGCATCGATGCCAATCACGTCTTCGATCTGCTTGCGAATCCGCTCCGGCTCCGCCGATGGCAGGTCGATCTTGTTTAGGACCGGCACGATCTCGAGGTTGCTCTCGAGTGCGACATACACGTTCGCGAGCGTCTGGGCCTGCACACCCTGCGAAGCATCGACGACGAGCAGCGCACCTTCACAGGCCGCCAGGCTGCGACTCACTTCGTAGTGAAAATCGACGTGGCCCGGCGTGTCGATCAGGTTTAGCTGGTACTCCTTGCCGTCTTTGGCTCGGAAGCGAAGCCGGACCGTCTGCGCCTTGATGGTGATGCCGCGCTCGCGCTCCAGTTCCATCTTGTCGAGGAACTGGTCTTGCCGCTCGCGGTCACTCAGCGCGCCACACGCTTCCAGCAGTCGGTCGGCGAGCGTCGACTTGCCGTGATCGATGTGGGCGATGATCGAAAAGTTGCGGATGTGGGAAAGATAAACTGACCCACCGGATGGGGTCAGCGACGAAGCCGAAGCTGGTGAGTGAGCGTCTTGAGACATGGCAGAGCTTATGGTGAAGCGGGCAAATCAAGTCACTAAACAGGGGGAAGCGCAAGTCTGTTCCCGCGCTCGCCCAGTTTGATGGGTCGGTCGCAGGACTAACCGTGGCGGGCGGCGAAGTCGGTCATGAAGTGAGCCAGCGCCTGGGCTCCAGCGATAGGAAACGCGTTATAGACCGAGGCCCGAATGCCACCGACCGAGCGATGACCCTTGAGCCCGTCCATCCCCGCCGCCTTGGCCTCTTTGGCAAACTGCTCTTCGAGCGCTTCCGTCGGCAATCGGAACGTAATGTTCATCAGAGAACGACTGTCCCGCGCCGCATGACCTCGATAGAAACCCGACACGCCGTCGATCGCGTCATAGATAAGCTGCGCCTTGGCCCGGTTGTGCTCGGCCATCTTCGCCAGTCCCCCGAACCGTCGCAGCCAGCGCGCCACCAGGTGGACGATGTAAATCGGAAACACCGGCGGCGTGTTGTACATCGACTTGTTCTCGATGTAGGTGCGGTAATTGAGCATGATCGGCAGCTTCGCCTGCGCCGCCTTGTCGAGCCGCAGCATGTCATCGCGCACGATCACCACCGTGACCCCAGCCGGTCCGGCATTCTTCTGTGCGCCCGCGTAGATCAGGCCGTAGCGAGCCACATCGACCGGTCGTGACAGAAAGTCACTCGACATATCGCAGACGATGGGACGCCCCGCCGCGTCGGGCTCATGGTGCCACTCGGTGCCCCAGATGGTGTTGTTGCTGGTCGTGTGGACATAGGCCGAGCGCTCGGAGCAGTGAAGCTCATCGCTACGTGGGATGCGTCGGAACTGCTCGGGCTCGGTGGTTGCCGCGACATGGGTTTCGCCCACACGCTGCGCCTCGATGAGCGCCTTTTTCGACCACTCACCCGTCAGCACGTAATCTCCGACGGTACCGGGCAGCAGCAGGTTCATCGGCACCATCGAGAACTGCATCGTCGCGCCGCCTGACAGAAACAGCACCCGATAGCCGGATGGCACCCCGAGAAGCTCCCGCAGGTTCGTCTCAGCCTCAGCGAGGATGGCCTCGAACTCTTTGGAGCGATGACTGCATTCGAGAATGCCAATGCCGCTCTGACCAAGCGACAGCAGGTTGTCGCGGGCTTCAACGAGCACTTCTTCGGGAAGCACAGCGGGACCGGCGGAGAAGTTGAAGATGCGATGGGTCGTCATGACGAGCCAAGGTACTCCTTCTTTGCGGCGCAACCAAGCCAAGCTGCTAAGGTGGGGTTCTATGCGCGCTCGCTTTCTGGCGTTGTTTCTGATGTGGCCACTCGCTGGCTGTCCGAAGCCGGTGGTGCTACGACCCTACCCTGCGCCGCCTCCCGGCGAGCTGCTCTCTCAGATTCGAGCCAATCAGCAGCGCGTCCAGTCGGTCAAGCTCTACGGCAAAGCCGATGTTCCGGACGACAGCGGTGGCCGCGTGAAGCTCAATATTGCGGTTGCGGTGCAGCGTCCGTCGCGACTGCGGCTGTCGGCCGATAGCACCCTGGCGGGGCCGCTACTCACGCTCGCTACCGACGGACAGCGCTATCAGCTCCTCGATACCCAGAACAATCGCTTTATGAGCAGCGTCGTCACACCGTGCGCGATGGCTCGGCTGTTGCGGGTGACCCTGCCGCCGACCATGCTCGCTGATGTGCTAAGCGGTGGAGTACCACTACTCACCGGGGAATCCATTGCCATCGAAAGCGACTGGGATTCCAGCGAGGGGGGCCGAGAAGTCCTCAAGCTGCGCGATGAGACTGGGCGACGCCAAGTGCTCTATCTGCAAGCGCAAAAGCCCGGCCCAGCTCTGCCCGATTCGTTCGATGTTGTGCAGAGCGAGCTGATTGGTACGAATGGCACGCCGTTCCTCCGCATCCGTCATCAGGGATTTGACGAGGTCGTCCCAAGCCCGCCGATTCGCCTGCCCAAGCAGTCCCAGATCGAAGACCTCGTCGGGAAAAGTCAGGTCAAACTGCGCTGGAAAGAGAGCGAAGTAAACCCCACCCTCCCTGCCGAGTTATTCTCTTTGGAGCAGCCCGCAGGCCTCCCGAACGACCCCGATCCCTGCGTCGGCTCAGCCCCTGCGACCCAGCCATGACCGAGCCCCACTCACCATTTGACGCAGCTTCGCTGGCCAACAAGCTGCGCTCGCGACCCCGACAGCGCTGGGAATTGGCTGGCTTTCGCGAGTCGGCGGTGCTGCTGCCGCTCATCGTGCCCGAACCAGGCCATAACCCCGATCTGCTGTTTATCGTTCGAACCGCGTCGCTGCCGACCCACGCCGGACAGGTCGCTTTTCCCGGTGGCAAGCGCGAGCCGTCGGATCACTCGCTCGATCACACCGCGCTGCGCGAAAGTCACGAAGAGCTGGGCATTGTGGCTGATCACGTCGAACTACTAGGCCAGCTCGACGACATGCCGACCCCGATGGGCTTTAACATCACGCCCGTCGTCGGACTACTCCATGGGCCGATCCAACTTTCCCCCAATCAAGGCGAGGTCGCCGCCACCTTCACGGTGCCGCTCTACGACCTACCGGGCCTATATCGTGCGGCGGGCCAAGCCGAGTGGAAGGGACACCTCTACACGATGCATGAGTTTTCCCACCCGACCCACCGCATCTGGGGAGCCACAGCGGCGATGACGCTCCAGCTCCTTCACCTGCTCGGCTTGGTGCCCTTTTCGGGAAGAGCCCCTGCGGCGATTCGCTAACCCGGCCGAGCCTCTCCTACCGCCTGCTGTCGCTTTGTCCGAATTGGACAAATCTCTGTCCATTTTCATAGGGCGGCCAAATGGAAGCTGGCGTACTCCTAACGTCACTCACCACACAGGAGCATCCCATGTCGCTACGTATGACCCTTGTCGCTTCGATCGCCGCTCTCGCTTGTGTCGCCACGTCTGGCTGCGGCACCCCCGTCAGCCTCACCGTCAAGAGCTACACCAGCAATCCCACCTTCGCGGTCAACTCCTACCTCGTGAGCGGTAGCAAGGACGCGATCCTGGTCGATGGCCAGTTCACCCGTGGCGATGCCGAAAAAGTCGTGGCGATGGTCAAAGAGTCGGGCAAGACCCTGCGCTCGATCTTTTTGACCCACGCTCACCCCGACCACTACCTGGGTCTCGACGTCATTGCCTCGGCATTTCCCGGCGTACCGATTCAGGCCACCGCCGAGGTCGTCGCTGACTTCCAGGCCAAAGGCCCCGCCGCCCTCGCCAGTGCCAAGGCCAACTTCGGTGCCGCCAACATCGCCGAAAAGCTCGCAACCGTCACCGCTGTGAGCCAAGACAAGCTAGCGCTGGAAGGCGAAGAGCTCCGCATCGTCAAGCTCACCGATGGAGAAAGCGCGTCCGCTGCGGCCCTATACGGAAGCCGCCACAAACTACTCGTCGCAGGCGACCTGCTCTACAACCGCGCTTACCTGTGGCTGGCCGAGTGCAAGAGTGAGGCGTGGGCGCAAAACCTGAAGGGACTCAGCAGACTCGGTAGCATCGAGCAGGTCTATCCCGGCCACGGTGCCTCCCCTGCGACTGCCGCGATCATCGACGAAAACCTCCAGTACCTAACGACCGTCGTGCCGATCCTGCAAAACGCCACGACCGCCGCCGACGCGATCGCCCAGGTCAAACAGAAGTACAGCTACACGGGCGGTGGGCTGCTCGAGTACAGCACCAATATCTTCTTTTCCGCCTGCAAGAAGCCGTAGCTGTCACTGGCTCGACCCCAGCCTCGGCGTCAGAGAGGCCATCGCTCAGCCGCCGATTCCGCAGAGCTTTTCGCTGAGCGTCCACAGACCATCCGCCGCCGCTTCATCCTTGGCGAGCTTGGTGGACTTTTCCGGCTTGCAGTTGAAACAGTATTCTCCGGTTAGCGTGGCAGCCTCAGGGCTTGTGGCCAGCCAGATCAGCGTCTCGGCCCCCTTCTCTGGGGTCCGGGCGAACAGCTTGGCCACGACTTTGATAACGCCCGCCATCATCCCAGCGTTGTTCTGGCCAAATCCAGTCTGCACAAAGCCGGGGTGGAAGCAGTTGACCGTGATGCCTTTTTCCCGCCGAGCCAGCGCCCGAGTGAACAGAATATTGGCCAATTTCGAGTCGCCGTACGAGCCGAAGCCAGCGCTTTTGCCGTCGCGCTTGGCGATGGTGGCAAGGTTCATCTTGCCGGTCTGATGCGCAGCGCTCGAAGTGCTAACAACGCGTGCGCCGGCCGTCTTGCGCAGCAGAGGCAACACTTCGTGTGTCAGCAAGAAGTAGCCAAGGTGGTTGAGAGCAAAGGTCATCTCGAAGCCATCCGCAGACAGCTTGTAGTCGGCAAAGTACGCGCCCGCGTTGTTCACCAGCACGTCGAGCCGGTCGTACTTCTTCGCAAACGCGGCAGCCACCGCCCGCACATCGGCCAGCGATGACATATCGCCGATGAGCAGCTCGATCTTGTCGTTTTGACTCTGGCTCTTTAGCTCGGCGACCACGCGCTCGCTCTTGTCTTTGTTGCGACCGACGAGCACCAGCGTCGCCCCACGCTTGGCGAAGTCCACCGCCGCCGCCTTGCCAATGCCTTCTGTCGCGCCCGTGACCAAAAACACCTTGCCGTTCAGATCGTTTGCCATCCAGATCGCGCCTCCCAGCGCCAAGCAGAAATCATAGCGCGGGAGCGTTTACGGAGTCGGATTGAGTCGGTCGCGGACGTACTGCTCGTCAATCAGGATTTGTTGACCACGCCGCTCGGGTGCTTCGAACAGCAGATCGTGACAGACCTGCTCGCACAATCCACGCAGCGACCGCGCCCCGAGTCCCTGACGCAAGGCCGCACGGGCGATTTCCCGCAGTGCGCCGTCCGAAAAATCGGCCTGAACGCTATCGAGCAAAAGCAGCGTCTTGTATTCGGTCAGCAGCGCATCGCTCGAACCGGCCAGGATCTGGCACAGCTCGTCTTCAGACAGCGGTGCTAGCTGAACCCGCACCGGCAGTCGTCCGAGCAGCTCGCTCAGCATCCCGTAACCGAGCAGATCCTCGGTCTGAAGCTCCTTGCTCCGCGCCGCCGCCGCTTTGTCCCCAAAGCCAATGCGTGCTGTCGGTCGCTCTCGCTCGAAGAGATCCGCAAACGTGCCAGCGGCAACGAACAAAATATCGCTGGTATCGACCTGCACCACATCTTGACGCCCCGGCTGCGGCGACAAGCTGGTTGGCACGAGTAGCTCGCGACCTTCGAGAACTTTGAGCAGGCTCTGCTGCACGCCCTCACCGCCGATATCGCGAGTGCCACCGCCGGTCTTGTAGCTTTGGGTGCGGCGGGCGAGCTTGTCGATTTCATCGAGAAAGATGATCCCGCGCTGCGCCTCTGCCACCGAGTGGTTGGCGCGAAAGAGCAGCTCGGCGACCATCTGCTCGACGTCTTTGCCGTAGTAGCCGGCCTCGGTGTACTCGGTGGCATCGGCGATGCTGAGAGGCACATCCAACACCTGCGACAGCATCCGCACCAGATGGGTCTTGCCCGATCCGGTGGGCCCAATCAGCAAAATGTTCGACTTGCGAATCTGACCTTTGCGCTCAGCGGGCAGTCCACAGCGCCGGACATGACCATACGCGGCGACCGCCAGGACACGCTTGGCACGATCCTGGCCGACGACGTGTTGGTCCAAAAACGCGCAAATCGAGCGCGGGGTGAGTAGGGTTCGCTTCTGGGGACGAGCGCGGGGCATCAAATGGTTTCTAGCGGTGGAGTGGCTGCGCACGATATCATCCACGCTAGGAAACTTTGTAGACGAACTTTCCCGAGGGAGGACCGATGTCGAGTAGCAATGCCAAAAGCGTGAACAGTGGCTCGGACGCTGGCGGAGCCGCTGGCGAGACGATTGCAGAGATGTATGCCAACCGGGCGCTGGCGACACCGAATGCTCCGGCGTTTATGACCCGTCGCAACGGCGATTGGCAGACTTTGACCTGGCAGCAAGCCTACGAGAAGTCGTCGGACATTGCCCATGGTCTCGTCGCGATTGGTGCCAAGCTCGGTGACAAGATCGGGCTGATGGGCAGCACGCGTGAAGAATGGACGCTCTGCGACCTCGGACTGCTCCTCGCGGGTGGTATCACCGTTCCGATTTATCCGTCGAGCCTCAAAGAGACGGTCGCGTACATCCTCAACGACAGCGAGTCCTGTTACATCTTCGTCGAGGACAGAAAGCAGCTCGATAAGCTGCTGGCGATTCGCTCCCAGATTCCACACGTCAAGCAGGTCATCCTCTGGGATGGTCACGCCGAAAGCGACGCCAAGGTCGATGAATGGGTGGTGCCGCTGCGTGAGCTGTGCGATCGCGGTCGCGCCCATCGTCTGACCGATCCGCAAGCCCTGCCCGAGCTGCGCAAGCAGATGACCGGCAGCACCATCGCGACGATCATTTACACCTCGGGCACGACCGGCAATCCCAAGGGCGTCGTGCAGTCGCATGCGTCGTTTTGCGTGGGCTCTCGCTATGGCGTCAACGCACTACCGGTGAAGCGGACCGACCGCCAGCTTCTGTTTTTGCCGCTCGCGCACTCGTTTGCCAAGACGCTGTCGATGGTTGCGGTCTATGTCGGCTTCTGCACCGCCTATTCCGGCATCGATACCATCTTGGAGTACGTCGGTCAGGTCAAGCCAAGCTTCATGGCTGGCGTGCCTCGCATCTTCGAGAAGATCTACGCCAGCTTTCTCAACAAGGCCAAGCAAGGCGGCGCGGTCAAATGGGCGCTGGTGCAGTGGGCGATCGAGATCGGCATCAAAGCCAGCCGCGAGATCCAAGCCGGTCGCCAGCCGAGCGGAGTGCTCTCCATTCAGTGGAAGCTCGCTGACAAGCTGGTGTTCTCGAAGCTGCGCGATCGCTTTGGCGGCAAGCTCAAGTGGTTTGTGTCGGGCAGTGCACCGCTCTCTCGTGAGCTGGCCGAGTTCTTCCACGCCGCCGGGATGCTGATCCTGGAAGGCTACGGTCTAACCGAAACCAACAGCCTGACCAGCATCAACCAGGTCGACGGCTACAAGTTCGGCACCGTGGGCAAGGCGCTCCACCCCGAGCTCCAGGTCAAGATCGCTGCCGACGGCGAGATCCTGACCAAAGGCATCACCAACCTGACCGGCTACTACAAGCTGGCCGAGGCGACTGCGGAAGCCATCGACCCGGACGGCTGGTTCCACACCGGCGACATCGGCGAGATCGACAGCGACGGCTACATCAAGATCACCGATCGCAAGAAGGACTTGATGAAGACCTCGGGCGGCAAGTATGTCGCGCCGCAGATGATCGAAAACCAGCTCAAGCTCGACCCCGTGATCAGCCAAGCGGTCGTCATCGGTGACAACCGCAAGTACATCACCGCGCTGGTGGCACTGAACCTAGACGCCGCGAAGCAAGTGATCGCCGATGGCGGTCAGACTGCGCCTGCCGACCTGGCAGCCCTCGCCGGTCATCCGCTCGTGACGGCGCGACTCGAAGCCAAGAAGAAGGAAGTCAACAGCAAGCTCGGCTCGTGGGAGCAGGTCAAGTACATCAGCATCCTGCCGCGCGAGCTGACCGAGCAAGACGGCGAGCTGACCCCGAGCATGAAGGTCAAGCGCAAGGTCGTCGTCGAGCGCTACCGCGACCTGATCGAGTCGATGTACCAGGGCAAAGAAAAAGACAAAGCCGACAAGGACTAAGCCCCTGGAAGGGTCCAGACCCTCTTCCACCCATGCATCGCAGGCTTCGGTGAGGCTTGGGACCAACCGTGCCGGACTACCGACTCCGGGCCGCCAGATGGGCCTTTAGGTATCGGGAAGGCAGCTCGCGTCCGATGAACGTCCCGACTTGGCGGGAGCAGTCGATGAGGGCTTCTAGGTTGACGCCGGTGACTACGCCCATGCCATCGAGCATGTAGATCAGGTCTTCGGTCGCAAGGTTGCCGCTGGCACCGGGGGCATAGGGACAGCCGCCGAGCCCACCAAGCGCGCTGTCCACGGTGCTGACGCCGAGCTGAAGCCCGACCAGGGTGTTGGCGAGCGCGGTGCCTCGGGTGTCGTGGAAGTGGAGCGCCAGCTTGTCGAGCGGACAGATCTTCTGGAGCCGCAGGATCACATCTTCGACCTGCCGGGGCGTCGCCACGCCGATGGTGTCACCGAGTGAAATTTGATAGACGCCCAAGTGGAGCAGCCTATCGACCAGCCGCACCGTCGATTCGGGATCAACCCGGCCTTCGTAGGGGCAGCCATAGACCGTCGAGACATAGGCGCGGACCGACACCCCCGCCCGCGTCGCCGGAGCCACCACTTCCTCGAAAGCAAGCAGCGTCTCGGCGATGGTCTTGTTGATGTTCTTTTTGTTGTGGGTCTCGGACGCTGACAGGAAGACCGCGACCTCGGTCATGCCGCCATCGAGTGCGGTATCAAGTCCCCGCCGGTTCGGGACCAGGCAGGAGTAGCCGACGCCGCTGCGCCGGGTGATGCCGCGTGCGACCTCGCTGGCATCGGCAAGCTGGGGGATCCACTTGGGGTTGACGAAGCTGGTGATCTCGATCTTGGGCAGGCCGGTCTGAGACAGCGCGTTGATGAGGGCAATCTTGTCGGCAGTCGGCACCATCCGCTGCTCGTTCTGGAGCCCATCGCGGGGACCGACCTCGTAGACGGTGACGTGCGAGGGCAGACCGGCAAAAAGTGGCGACGTGGACGATTGCGCAGCCATGTGCTCAGTGTATCCCCAACGAGACGATCCGATCAGGCAGTAGCTGGAGCGCCGACTGAGCCGCTTGGTGTTCGGCCTCACGCTTGCTGCGACCGCGTCCCCGGCCCAGCTCTTCATCATCGACCAGGACCGCCACTTCAAAAATTCGCTCGTGGTCCGGTCCCTCGGAACAAATGACTTCGTAGCGAGGCCGCGAGCGCTTCTGCGCCTGCACCAGCTCTTGCAGTGCCGACTTGAAATCGAGCGAGCGATGGGCCGCGACCCGCTGGACCTCCTCAGCAAGCAGTCGCTTCGCCACCCGCAGCACGATCCCAAAGCCGCCGTCGCGATAGAGCGCCGCAAACACCGCTTCGTAGGCATCCGCCAGCAGGGACGGCTTGTGACGCCCCCCACTCAGCTCTTCGCCCCGTCCAAGCATCAGAAAACGTCCGAGTTCAATCTGCTGCGCCAGCTTCGATAGCATCGCTTCACTGACGATCTGCGAGCGCAAAAGCGACAGCGTCCCCTCCGACAGGTCGCTCCCCTCCATCAGCAAGTGGGTCACGGCGAGCTGCAAAACGGCATCGCCCAAAAACTCGAGCCGTTCGTTGTCGGGCAAGTTCGGGGCGCGCTCATTGACGAAGCTGCGATGACGGAGGGCATTCGCCAGCAGCGAGCGATCCGCAAAGGTGTGGCCGAGGTAGCCCTCTAGGACCGGCAGATCCTCATGTTCGACAGAGACGGACACGCTGCGCTTATATCATCGGCCAAACCGTTGCGGAAGGCTCGGTCGAACCGTTAAAAGGGTCTGCTTGCGCTCACTGACTTACTGCCTACTCCGTAGCTTGCTGGTCGTCTGTGCCACGCTGCCCGACGCGGCCCATGGCGATAGCACCCCACGCGAGACCGCCGCCAGCGAGTTCGAGTCGGCCCACCGTGCCTTCGATTCAGGAGACTACGAAAAGGCCCAGAAGCACTACGCCCGTGCGTATCAGCTCGTGCCGCATCCGAGCACGCTCTACAACCTGGCGCTGACCCACGAGCGACTGCTGGAATATGAGGCAGCGGTGCAGGCGTTCGAGCAGTTCCTGGCCATGCCGCTCACCGAAGACGCCGAGGCGGCACGACTACAACAGACCCGGCAGCGCCTGGCCGAACGATCGCTCAAGCGACTGCGCGACTTACCGGCTCGGATCTCGGCATCGGCAGTGCCCGATCCGGCGCAGGTGTCGGTGCATCCGCTGTCGAAAGAGGGCGAACCAGCCGCCGCCATCGCGCAAGGCACCACGCCCGGTATCTTCACCGTGCCCGCCGGTCGCTACCGCCTGCGCTATCACCGCGAGGGCTACTTCCCCGATGAGGTCGACCTCAACGCGCACATCGGTCAGGCGCTGCTGTTTTCCAGGCAGCTCAAGGCCCGTCCGCGCTCGCTGCGAATCGAAACCACACCGCCTGCCAAGCTGTTTCTCGATGATCGGCTGCTGGGACAGACGCCGTTTGTGGGCTCGGTCGAGCTGGGCAGCCATCGCCTGCGGATCGAGCGCTCCTTCCATCTGACGCAGTTTCGACCGCTGGAGCTGTCTCCGGGGACACAGACGCTGCACTTCCACCTGACGATGGAGCCAAGCGGTCGCACCGACATGATCGTGGGTGGGGCGCTCGCCGGAGCCGGGCTGGGACTGATGGTGCTACGGCTGTTTCAAGGCGAGATCGAGAACATTGAAAACATGCCCGTGCGCGAGATTTACAAGCCACTCATCGCCGCCGCGCTGCCCGCCGTGGTCGGTGCCACGGTGGCTGGGCTCGCGGGGTGGGAAATGCCGCTCAGCGAAGCGCAGCTACTCATTGGCTCGGGCGCCTGGGGCACGCTGGTCGGTTTTGGGGTCGGACTCGGAGCGCAACCGCAGTGGCTGCTCCCCCACGTACTGTCCGTCGGCGGTGGCCTGGTCGGTGGCACCGTGGGGATGGCGATTTGGCGATTGGCCAAGCCTCGCTCAGGCCCGGTCGCGGTGTGGAACAGCACCGTGCTGTGGAGCGCCCACCTGGGTGCGCTGTCGTGGGCCTACGTGATCACCCGCAAGCCAGAGGCGACGTTTCTCGGTCGACCCCCCGATGGCAGAACCGGTGAAGGCGGCTGGGCGATGCTCGGCAGCACGGTGCTCGGGCTCGGACTCGGCATTGGACTCGCCCACATCCCACAGCTGGGGAACTTGAGCCGTCGTCAGGTCGCTTACGTCGATCTCGGAGGGCTGGTCGGAGGTCTCGCGGGCGGAATGCTGGGGCTTGGTGCAGGGTACGGGTACGCGAGGGACTGGATGGATGCCACCCGGATCGCGATCCCATCTGCGATGGCGGGAATCGGGGTGGGGCTGCTCAGCTCGGCGCTGCTGGTGCGGCGGCTGGTGCCAAACCTTCCGATCGCCGGCGATACCGGCACGCTCATCGAGCTCAAGTCCCCCTCGCTCAGCTTCGTCCCCGCTGGGCCTTCGGGAATGACCCTCTCGGCCACGATGCTCGATGGCAGGTTCTAAATCGCGATTCGCCGGCCGGTCGCAAGGGTGACGGATTGACAGCGCCAAGCGGGTAGGACAAGGTCGCATCAGATGCTGCACTATCCGCATGAGTACGACGTGATTGTGGTGGGCGGAGGTCATGCGGGCTGCGAGGCGGCACTGGCCTCGGCCAGGCTGGGGATGCGCACGCTGCTGCTCAGCGGCAACCTCGACACCATCGGTCATATGTCGTGTAACCCTGCGGTGGGAGGCGTCGGCAAAGGCCACTTGGTCAAGGAAATCGAGGCGCTCGGGGGCGTAATGGGCCGAGCGGCCGATGCGACCGGCATTCAGTTTCGACGACTCAACTTGAGCAAAGGGGCGGCGGTCCGATCGACGAGAGTGCAGAGCGACAAGGTTCGCTATCGATCGCTGGTGCGTTCTTTCGTCGAAAAACAGCCGGGTCTGGAAGTGCAGCAGGGCGACGGCCAAAAGCTGCTCTACGAGCGCTGCGATGGGCCTGGCGAGGCGCGGTTCCGCATGGTCGGGGTGCTGACCTCGATGGGCATTGCGTATCGCGGACGGGCGGTGATCCTGACCACCGGCACGTTCCTACAGGGACGACTCCACGTCGGTGAGCAGCAAATGGACGGCGGACGGATGGGCGAACCTCCGGCGCGTGGCATCTCGCAGAGCCTTCATGAGCTGGGCTTTCGGATTGGTCGACTCAAGACCGGCACGCCCTGTCGCCTCGATGGCAGAACCATCGATTGGGCCAGTTTGGAACGCCAACCTGGTGATGAACCGCTGCCCCGCTTCTGCGAAGACGGACCCGAGCCACCGCTGCCGCAACTGCCGTGTTTTATCACCCACACCACGATGCAGACGCATGAGCTGATCCTCAACAACCTGCATCGCTCGCCGCTGTTTGCGGGCCGGATCACCGGGGTCGGACCGCGCTACTGCCCCTCGATCGAGGACAAAGTGGTGCGCTTTGCCGACAAGACGCGCCACCAGATCTTCTTGGAGCCGGAAGGTCTGGACACCTGCGAGATCTATCCGAACGGAATCTCGACGTCTCTGCCGGCTGACATCCAGCTACAGGTGATTGCCAGCATTCCAGGGCTGCAGAGCGCCCGCATCCTGCGTTTTGGCTACGCGGTCGAGTACGACTTTGCTGATCCGACGCAGCTTTCGGCGACGCTCGAAGCCAAACAGGTCGCCGGGCTGTACTTGGCCGGACAGATCAACGGAACCTCGGGGTACGAAGAGGCGGCGGCACAAGGGCTGTGGGCGGGTGCCAATGCCGCGCTGGCGCTGCGTGGTGATGGCGAGTCGCTGCAACTGGGACGCGATCAGGCCTATCTCGGGGTGCTGGTCGACGATCTGACCACCCGTGGGGTCGATGAGCCGTACCGGATGATGACGGCGCGGGCGGAATATCGACTGCTGCTGCGGGAGGACAATGCCGATGAACGGCTCCTGCCGCTGGGGCGGAAGCTGGGACTTGTCGATGAGGAGCGCTGGCGAGCCTTTTCACGACGTCGCGAGCTGGTCGAGCGCGAGCTTGCGATGCTGCGACAAAAGACGGTCTATCCCGACACGGCCACCAACGAACGACTGGTGGCGCTTGGCACCTCGCCGCTGGGCAGACCGAGCAAGCTGGCCGAAGTGCTGCGGCGGCCCGAGGTAAGCTACGCGGGGCTGGCTGCGGTGTTTGGGCTCGATCGCCTGCCGGCGCTACTCGGTGAGCGGGTCGAGACCACCATCAAGTACGAAGGCTATCTGGACCGACAGGAAGAAGAGGCGCGGCGTTTTCGCTCGATGGAAGAGACGCCGCTGCCACCGGAGCTGGATTATCAGCAAATTCCGGGGCTATCTCGCGAGATCACCGAAAAGCTCAGCAAAGCGCGTCCGCAGTCGCTCGGACAGGCGAGCCGGATTCCCGGGGTAACGCCCGCTGCGGTCTCGATTCTGATGGTCATGGCGCGGACCCAGCGAGCTTCGTAAGCCGCGACTCGGCGTGCTCGACATCGGCCCGATGCGGCGGGGACAGCGTCAAGAAGGTGGTGTAATGCTGCCGGGCCAATCGTCGGTCTTCCTCGCCGGTTCCGTTTTTGGAGGCCCGTTCAAAGAACAGATCCGCCAGCACCAACCTGGCATCGGCAGACAGCGGCACCAGCCCCACCGCCCGATGCGCTTCCTCGATCGCCAAGTTGAGCTGTCCGTGCTGGCGAGCCACCTCTGCTGCGTGTAGCGACTGACCCATCATGCGGAAGTTGCGATACTCAACGGTGTGTAGGGTTGGATCTTCGGGTAGCGAGGCTGGCTCGGCACGGCTGCGATCGCCCAGCTCCCGCCGCAGGTCAAAGCCGATGTATTCGCCGAGCGCGTGCGGGCCTTTGGCGACCCAGATCACCCGCTCGGTCACATCTACCACCACCGAGTGCGTCGCAATGATCGCATCGAGCGCGTTGCGGTTACCGAGCCCCAGCTCTTTGTCACCGACTCCGCGCTTGTCACGCAGGATCTGCTGAACGCCACTGGCATCGAGGCTACCGCGAAAGCGCTGAAGCAGCTCATCGGCCCGCGCCTGCCTGGCCCCCGACGTCAAGTGGGTACGCAGTCGCTCGTTGGCCTTGTCTCCGGCAAACGGTGCGGTACGGGCGTGGTTGGCCACCGCGATGACGTCTTTGCTCCGCACCACTTCAAAACGCGTTGGCGAGCGCTCGATCACCGCCGCTTCACCACTGTGTCCGTCCGCAAACAGATACAGGTCCGGCACCAGCACCGGATGCTCCTTGGCCACCGCAATCGCTTCATCCAGTGAGTGAGCGCGCTCTAAGACGTCGCGCAGCAGCAGCTCCACCGGCAGGCCGTGGTCGCTCTTGTCATCGGTGCGCAGCGCATTGACCGATACGTAGACGCCCGCTTCGTTGATTCCGGTCACCACTCCGGCCATTCCCGTCCACGCCACCGAGGCGAAGGCCAGCTTGCCCTGCGGACGAAAAAACAGGACCGCTTTGTCGGAATCGAACATCGGCGGTCCCTCGAAGTCGAAGTTACGGCCGACGTACAGATGTCCGTCCGGTGTCGCCGCCCCCGCTGCAGCCAGTGCGGTGCAGCCGAGCAGCGGTGAGTGCTCGATGGTCTGGGTGATGTCGTGGAGCGCGTGATAGAACACGATCCGCTGAAACGGCGGCAGAAAGTCGCCTTGTCCATCGGGCTGACCTTCTGCCAGTCCCGCCATCTCGAAACGGAGTGGCACCGGTACCGCGTCGAGCAGGTTTCGCTGCTTAAACATCACGCCGGTCTTGATAAATCCAAGCGCGATCGAGGACGGGACGTAGCGACGCATCTCGCCAAACAGGTAGTCCTCGATTTGGACAAGATAGGGCGTGCCCAGTCGACCGTGGCTGTAACCAAGTGAAAACGGATCGCCGACAAGATGCAGCTCAAGGATGCCGCGCTCTCGACTCATCCAGCTATCACCGATGTAGATACGACCATCCCGAGCCTCGGTGTGAGGCCGCTCGAAGCTTATCCCGGCATTGCTCGGCGGTCTGATCACCGTCAGCAGAAAAAACATCTGCTTGAGCACGAGGACAGCCGCCACCAAACCCAGCACCACCAAAAGCAAGCGGCGACGAACAGCACGACGAAGAGCCGCAACCGGACGCGATTCCATAAGCCGACGTATCTAGCACAGGCCCGCGCCCCGAGGCATGTAGGTTCACAGTATGCGCCGCCCCCGGATGTAGGTTGACAGAGGGTTGCCGCTCTGCTGACAGTAGCGCCGTGAAAGAGCCTGACGTACTCCAGCAAGAGTCACCCATCGGCAAGAGCCCGCCTCGCAAAGAGGGCGTCGCCAAGGTCACCGGCAAAGCCGTCTATGTCGACGATTTACCAGTCGCAGGCGCGATTTACGGGGCCACCGTTCGCAGCAAGGTCGCCCGCGGTCACCTACGCGGCATCACCTACCACCCCGGCGTCCCGTGGGAAGACTTCCACATCGTCACCGCCGCCGACATTCCCGGTGAAAATACGATCGCGCTGATCGAAAAAGACCAGCAGTGTCTCGTCGACACGACCGTGAATCATCCCGAGGAAGCGGTGGTGCTGATTGCCCATCCCGATCGCGAACTGGTCGAGCGGGCGCGTCGTCTGGTCGAGCTTCACATCGAGCCGCTGCCGATGGTGTTCGACCTCGATGAGTCGCTAGAGGGCGAGGTCCGGGTCTGGGGCGAAGACAACCTGCTCAAGCAGTTCTCGATCGACAAAGGGGACATTGGGAGCGCGCTGGCAAGTTCGCCCATCATCGTCGAAGGCGAGTACGCCACCGGCGCCCAAGAGCAGCTCTACATCGAGCCGCAAGGCATGGTCGCCCTCGCCTCTCCAAAGCATGGCATCACCGTGTGGGGCTCGCTCCAGTGTCCGTACTATGTTCACAAGGCGCTCGCGACGCTGTTTGGGCTGCCCAAAGAGCGGGTGCGGATCATCCAGTGCGAGACGGGCGGTGGCTTCGGCGGCAAAGAAGAGTATCCGTCGATGATCGCTGCGCATGCGGCGCTTCTGGCCTGGAAAGCACGGCGTCCGGTCAAGCTCATCTACGACCGTCACGAGGACATGCTGGCGACCACCAAGCGCCATCCCTCGCGGACGCGGATTCGCTCCGGGCATGATGAGCACGGCAAGCTGCTGGCGCTCGATGTCGACTTTCGGCTCGATGGCGGCGCGTACATGACGCTGTCTCCCGTGGTGCTGTCACGCGGTGGGCTGCATGCCTCGGGTCCGTACTCCTGCGATCACATTCGAATTCGGGCACGAGCGGCTGCCACGAATCATCCCCCGCACGGTGCCTTCCGAGGCTTCGGGGCCCCGCAGAGCGTATTTGCCATCGAGCGACACCTGGACAAAGTCGCAGCGCAGCTTGGGATCGATGGAGCAGAGCTACGGCGACGGAACTTCCTTGTACAGGGTCAGACGATGGCGACCGGGCAAGTGGTTCGCGACAACATCGACTTGCCGCAGCTTCTCGACCGGGCTGTGGCGATGTCGGGATATGCCCACAAGCGCGCCGAGTTTTCCCGGCTCAATGCCGAGGCAGAGTCGCAAGGAACGCCAATCCGTCGTGGCATTGGTCTGGCGAGCTTTATGCACGGGGCTGGCTTTACCGGCTCGGGCGAGCGCTATTTGGCGTCGGTGGTGGCGGTAGATGCGACCCCGGCAGGCATCGTCCGTATCCGCGCCTCATCGACGGAAATTGGTCAAGGCAAAGACACCGTCTTTACCCAAATTGCCCAAGACGCGCTCGGCCTGCCGAGCAGCATGATCGAAATCATCCGGCCCGATACCGCCGAGGTGCCCGATAGCGGTCCAACGGTGGCCTCGCGCACGGTCATGATCGTCGGAAAGCTCGTTCACAACGCCTGTCTCGAACTACGCCGCAAGCTCAGCGAAGGCGGACTGCTCGGCGAGTCGTACACAGCGGAAGAGTTTGCGGCCGCGTGCGGAATTTTCCATCAACTCGGCGGGCCCCTGCGCGTCGAGAGCCAGTATCAACAGCCCGCTGGCATCGAGTGGGATGACAAAAAGTACCGGGGCGATGCCTACGCCACCTACGCGTGGGCGGTCTACATCGCGGAAGTAACGGTCGATCTGACAACCTACGAAACGCGGGTCGATCGCTTTTACGCGCTTCAAGATGCAGGCCGAATCATTCACCCGGTGCTCGCAGCCGGCCAGATCGAGGGCGGGGTCGCGCAGGGCGTGGGGATGGCACTGTACGAAAAGGTGGTGTGGAAGGACGGGCGGATGCAAAACGCGCAGATGACCAACTACATCATGCCGACCTCGCTCGATGTGCCGGACATCTTCGTGGAGTTTGACGACCGAGCCACCCGCCTTGGCACCAATCAGCCACACGGCCCACGCGGGGCCAAAGGCATTGGTGAGCTGCCACTCGATGGCTCGGCCCCTGCGGTGGCGTCGGCGGTTCACCATGCGACCGGCGCGCCGATCTACGCGGTGCCGATGACCCCTGAAGACCTGATGCTAGCGATGGAGACCGTGCGATGAAGCTCACCCTAACCGTCAATGGCACCGAGAGAACCTGCGACGTCCATCCGCTGGCGCGACTCCTCGACGTGCTCCGTCGCGATTTGCAGCTCCCCGGCACCAAAGAAGGCTGCGGGGAAGGTGAGTGCGGCGCATGCAGCGTCTTTGTCGACGGCAAGCTCGTCAATAGCTGCCTGGTGCCCGCACTGCAAGTGGCTGGTCGTGATGTCCAGACCATCGAAGGCGTCGCGCCATCCACCGAGCTGCTCGATCGCGTACAAGAGGCGTTTTTGAAGCACGGCGGCGCGCAGTGCGGAATCTGTACGCCTGGGATGATCCTGGCGGCAAAGGCCCTGCTCGCTGAGCACCCGCAACCGACCATGGCCGAGGTGCGCGAAGGACTGGCGGGCAACCTCTGTCGCTGCACCGGCTATACCAAGATCTTCGACTCCGTGCTCGCGGCAGTGGCCAAGACCGAGGCGGAGGGCCAGCCATGAGCCACAAGCTCTCCGAGTTCGTGGCCCGATCGGCGACCACCCTGACGGAAGCGCTGAGCCTACTTGCCGAGCCTGCCGACGCCGATCGCGGGCCGTGGCGACCTCTGGCGGGAGGTACCGATCTGATGGTGACGCTGGCCGCTGGAACGCTGCCGGTCGGTCGCTATGTCGATATTTGGCCGCTCGATGAGCTACGCGGCATCACGGTCACGGACGAATCGGTCGAAATTGGCGCACTGACCACCTATACCGACATCCGCCTGCATCCGCTGCTGGCCAAGGAGTTTCCACTGCTCGGGCTGGCCGCGAAGGAAACCGGCGCGATTGCGATTCAGAACCGTGGCACCCTCGGCGGCAACATTGCCAACGCTTCGCCTGCCGCAGACACGCCGCCCGCGCTGCTCGCCTACGATGCCGAGCTGGAACTGCTGTCGAGATCCGGCCCCCGCACGGTGCCGTACTCGCGCTTTCACAGCGGCTACAAGCAGATGGATCGGCGACCTGACGAGCTGATCACGAAGGTGCGGCTGAAACGGACCCCGAGCGATGCCCCGGGACACACCGTTCACTACTACCGCAAGGTCGGCACGCGAGCGGCACAGGCCATTTCGAAGGTGTGTTTTGCGGCGTTTGTTCGGGTCGAAGGTCACAGGCTGCTCAACGTCCGGCTGGGGCTGGGCAGCGTGGCCCCGATTCCCCTGCGCTGCACCCGCACCGAGTCGGTCTTGCTATCCGCTCCGCTCGACGAGCCGCTCATCCGACGCGCTGAAGCCACCCTCGCCTACGAGATCAGCCCCATTGATGACGTGCGCTCCACCTCGCCCTATCGCCGTCGCGTCACATTAAACCTGCTGCGTGAAATGCTGTCCCGCTGCCAGGTCCGCGCTGACTCGACTTAAAGCAAGAACAGATCCTTCTCGAGCAGCTCGGTAATACAAGCGCGCAGATCGTGTCGCCCACCGACCCAGCGATAGAGTGCGCTGACGATCGGCAGCGTCAATCGCGTCCGCTGCGCATGCATCTGGCCTTCGCGGATCATGTTGAGCGCATCGCAGGCGCGGTCGATCTGCCTCGCTGCATCCCCAAGTGAGGCACCGCGTCCAATCAGCTTGCCGAGCTGGAAGTCCGGTGCACCACGACGCTCGGTGGCCACCACCAACTCGCCCAGGCCCGCCGGTCCAAAAAAGGTCCGCTCCTGCCCTCCGAGCGCGACTGCCAGCCGCGACATCTCGGCAGTTCCTCGAGCAATCAGCAGGGCTCGCACCGCCGGGCCCAGCTCCATGGCATCAGCGACCCCAATCGCAAACCCGAAGACACCGACCAGTGCCCGCGCCACTTCGACACCAATCAGATCCGACGAGGCAAAGACGCGGACATGCGGCCCGTGGAACCCTTGGTGAAGCATCGGGGCCACTTCGGGACTCAGGCTGCCGCAGACAAACGACACCGGGATGTCCTCTTCAAGATCCTCAGCCAGCGCCGGGCCAGCCAGCGCACCAATGCGGGTGATCGGAGTCTCACGTCGGATCAGCTCCGAGACCGGCAACATCGTGTGACGGCCCGCCCCTTCGATCGGCGCAAAGCTGCCAATCGCGTGAACCATCGCCTGCTCGGGCCGCAGCACACCCGCAATCGAGCGGAGCAGCGGCTTCACTTTCGACGCCGGCACCGCCAGCACGATCAGATCGGCATCGCGCAACTCCTCGATCTCGATCGACTCCGCGTAGACCTCACCTGCCGCAAACAGCAGCGCATCGGCGGTCATCTGGAGCGTCTCATCCCCGCCGCCGCCCGACTTCTTGGGTGTCAGCGTCGGGATCCGCATGGCCAGCTCCGACGGCTCGGCAAACGTCGACAAACGCGGCAGATCGGGGGGCGGTTGATAGAGCATGGCGCGACGAAGCCGACCCTTCCACTCGCGTTGGTTGTGCTTGAGCCGCACCGAAAGAGCGCGTGCCCACCGACCGTTGCCAATCACCGCGATCGAGACCGCTTTCATCCCGCTTGCCCCCCTGGAAGTCGACGAGACCCGCCGAGCGTCCGGCCTCATTATAAGAAATGCCGGTGCCGGTTCCCACTACTTGGTCAAACGCGAAAGTCCTCGTCGGAACCAGCGTCCACCGAAAGGTCAGCCGGCGCACCTCGTCAACCCGCAAAGACGCTTGCGCGGATGCCCGGCCACGCACCAAGATGCGCGGCTAGCTGCTCGATGCGTTGTCGTCGCAGCCGCTTCACTTCCTCTTTTTCGACGGAGAACTGCCATGCGTCGCACTGCTTACCGCCGCCTGTGGTCCGCCGCGCTGCTCGCCCCGCTTGTCATAAGCTGTGGCGACGGCACGATGCCCGAGCCGAACCCGCCCGCCGAGGAACTACCTCCCGATCCGCCCCTGTGCGCCACCCCACCCGCCGCAACGACGGTCGCCGGGACTTGCAAAGGACCGTCCGGAGATCCCCTGCCCTGCGACGCCGCGCATCGCTTCTGCAAAGAAAAGTACGCGATTGCGCACGAGGCGGGCATGACCCGTGTTGAGCTTCGCGGGAACTACCGACCGTTGGGCTGGGATGTCGGCTATCCCCTCAAGCTGAGCAGCGACGGCAAGACCTGGGAAGGCGAGCTGTACCTTCCCAACGGGCGAGAGTCCGAGGTCAAGTTCGTCGTCAACGGCAACGACTGGCGCGACGATCCCAGCCCCTCACATCCGGGGAGCAAGTTCACGGCCAGTTGTGACAAAGCACCGATCGCCACCTGCGACAAACAGCCGATGGGCGATGCCATCACCTGTGCCGAGACGCTGCCGCCGAGCGGCGACTTCGACTGGCGCGACACGGTGATGTACTTCACCTTCGTAGACCGCTTCTATAACGGTGACAAAGCGAATGACAAGCCGCTCACCCAGAACAAGGCAGAGCGCCCCGGCGATTACGTGGGTGGAGACTACGCCGGGATCATGCGCAAGATCGACGACGGCTACTTCGCAAGCCTCGGAGTGAACGCGCTGTGGGTGACGGTTCCGTTTGATAATCCCGACTACCTAAGCCCGATCGATCCCAAAGCGGACAAACGGCAAGTGGGTGGTCACGCGTACTCGGGCTATCACGGCTACTGGCCGATGGATCAGTGGCCAAAGAGTGGTCCCCGCGTCGAGGAACACTTCGGAACAGAGTCCGAACTAAAAGACCTGGTGGCCCGCGCTCATCGCAAAGGAATCAAGGTTCTGTTCGACTACGCGATGGTTCACGTACACGAGCAGAGTCCGGTGTACAAAGCGCATGCAGCGGCCCTGGATCTGAAGGGACTGCCGGTTCTGTCCGCCGATCGGAAGACGATTCTCGATGCCAGCGGGAAGCCGGCGTGGTTCTGGCCCAACGTCGCGCTCAACGAGGATCTGACGCCGATTCTGAAGAACGGAATGACCCAGGAGTGTATCTGTTCATCGGATGCTGCCAATCCATGTCAGTGGGATGGCACCAAAGAGAATCCGCTGATTGGCACTCGCTGCGCGTTCCAAGGCTATCTGCCGCACTGGAACTACGACGTGGCGGATGCTCTCAATTACTCGCTCGATGCAGCGGTCCGTTTGCTGCGTGACACCGACGCCGATGGCTACCGGGCAGATGCGGTCAAGCACATCAGCGAAAAGTGGTACAAAGGGCTCCGTGCTCGATTCCTACAGGAATTCCCAAACAAGCGGATCTTCGTAACGGGAGAGACGTACGACTTCGGGAATCGCGACAACCTCAAGCGGTTTGTCGATTCCGCAACCATGCTGGATGGTCAGTTCGACTTTCCGCTGCGCGCCAACCTAGCGTCGGCGGTGCTATCGCGGGGCAACACCGGCAAACACCTCCCGATGTGGGAACTGGCCGAGTTTGCGCGAACCAACGACACCTATTACGGCTGTGGACAGGTGGGCGCGATGCCTCCGGTGATGAGTCCGTGGATCGGCAATCACGATGTGGTGCGACCGATTCACATCGCCGAAAATGATCCGCTGTTTGATGAATGGTCCGGCGGCAAAGACAGCGATCCGACCAAGGAACGGACCTGGGCCAACTTGCCCGAGCAACCGCAAGGACCGGAAGCCTACGAGCGACTTGGGAATGCGTTTGCGTTCCTGCTGACCAGTCCGGGGGCCCCCCTTATCTATTACGGAGACGAGTACGGACTGGCAGGAGGAGGAGATCCGGACAACCGCCGGGTGCTGTTCTGGTCCGATGGTACGCTGCGCGGTGCAGTGACCTCTTGCCATCAGCTAGCACTGTTTGATCGGGTGAAAAAGCTCGGACAGATTCGCAAGAGTCATCCAGCGCTCAGGCGCGGCATACGGCAGACCCTGGAGGTTTCCGACGAACTCTGGGTCTACCAGATGGCGACACAAAAGACCTGGCAGGGACAAGCTCCAGAGACGCTCTACATCGCCATCAATCGCAGCGATCTGCCCCAGACCGCGTGCGCACTACCCAGCGGCAAGCTCAAAGAGCTAATCGGGGACACCACGATTGCTGGTCCCGCGATCGTGATTCCACCCCGCCAGACCCGTATCTTCCTCGCTGAATAGCTTGGGACGGCTGCTGGTTCCTACAGTTCTTGGGTGGCCAAAAACTGATAGGGACCAACGTAGCCGGTCGGACTGGAGACGACTGCGCAGTAGCTCTGTCCGGCGGTCACGGCAGACTCCTGCTGCACAGGCCGGAGCGGGGCCAGCGGGGTCACACAGTCCGCACCCAAAATCGCAACCGAGACGGTCGATGGCGAAAGCCCTTGGCCCGGCGACACCGCTTGTACATACAGCCTCCCGGTCTTCGCTGCCTTCAGCCGCACATAATCGACATCGACAACGCCATCGATTGCTCCCGCTTGCCCCAGACGCGGACCATCGAGCGACACATCCACGAGCGGCGCAGTCGGACTGTCCGGAGTCGCGGGCTCTTTCAAGCTGAGCGTCATCACGGATGCGGCCCGGGCGGTCACGCTGTAGGTTCCGCCACCGCTCAAGCTGGTCGTGAGCACCGCCGCGTAGGAATCGCCTTTCATCGGCACATACACGAGCGCCGTCTGCGTCAGCAGGTTGGTCGATACATAGAACAACTGGCCCTCCGCAAAGCGGCCACTCGCGGGGGCCGTCGCACCCAGCAGTGGGCTCGATAACAGACCGCCTTCGACGGAAAAAGTCAGTGACACGAGCTGCGCATCAGCCGTGGTGGTCAGCTTGTAGAGGTTGCTCTGCTTGCCGGTGAGGAGCTTTTCCCCGGTCTGAGCCATACCCAACACCAGCGACGTCGCCGCCCGCGCCGTCACCTGCGGCACTGCCGGACCGCTCGGTTCGAGCGCATACCCCAGCTTTTGCCCGGCCACCTCACTCGTCGCATGCAGAGCGAGCGGCCCAACGGCAGCGAGCGCATCGACGACCCCGTAGCCAACGATTCGACCGCTCAGCGCGGACACAAACAGGCCGCGCACGCCGCCGTCGATCCGCACCATGCTCCCGATTGGGTTGTCGCGATCGAGGCTACGGACGTTCCAATCGACGACGCCACCTTGTTCAACGGTCTTGCTGTTGCCGGTGGCCTCGGCGGCGAGCGTTCCGGTCACCACCAGCGCGCCTTTGAGCGACACCGTCTCTTTGCCCGAGGTCGGCTGGCCGCTCGGATCGACGGCGGCGCTCTCCACGATGATGTCGTGTGCCCCGAGTCGCACCGAGCTGCCTGCCTGAATCGACGCAATCAAATAACCGGGGCCTTGGACCGCGATCCTGCTGACGGTGATGGCCGGATCGTCGAAGCGAACGGTGGTGCCGGTCGCAAAGTGGGTGAGCAGACCGCTTACCTGGATCTGTACGGAACGCTCGGCAAAGACGGTCGAGGGCAGGACTCCAACAAGCTGCGCGGGCAAGGTTCCCGTCGGGCCTGGATCGCCCTTGGGGCCGGGCTCACCTTGTGGTCCTGTGGGTCCAGAGGTGGGGTCGCCACAGCTTATCTGGGCGCACAGCGGCAGGACCAAGGGAAGGACAAAGCGGAGAGAGAGACTGCGCATGACGGCTCCAAATCACCAAGTAACGGCGGCCAGTGCGTCAACGCGACCGGCTCCAAACGAGTTGTTGGGAAAGAAATCGCTCGACACGCCACCACACAGCTCCGTGAAGCCCAGCGTGACGGTCGGTACAGCCGAGGCGACCAGCAGGGCCTTGGTTTCGGCGATGCGTCGGGATAGCTCGGGACGAGCCGACCACAGCAGCGCAATCACCCCAACGACGTGCGGCCCAGCCATCGAGGTTCCGCTCAGGCTGCCGTAGCGATTGCCCGGCAGACACGAACGCACCCGCACGCCAGGGGCAACTAGCTCGGGCTTCATCCGTCCCGATCCATCGACGGTGACCGGCCCCCGACTGGAAAACCCGGCCAGCTTGCCATTTGCATCGGTGGCACCAACGGAAAAGGTCGCGGCATAGATAGCGGGTCCATCGTTTACGGTGCTGCACGCCGGACCGGAATTGCCCGCCGAGGCTTCGACGAAAATGCCGGCCGCTTGGGTGTTGTCGACGATCAGCTTGAGGGTATTGACCGCGCAGCCCTCGCTCGTTGGACACCCCCAACTGTTGTTCACGACATGGGGTCGCCGGTCCGGGTCAGGCTTGCCACCGCTCTGGTCGGTGGGGGCGATGAAAAACTGAAAGCACTCGATGTAACGAGCCGGAGTGCCAGCCCCGCGCTCCATGTTGCGACAGCCGATCCAGCGCGCCGCCGGAGCGACGCCAATCTGGTTGCCGAGTCCATCATCGCCAACCACGGTACCGGTGGTATGGGTACCGTGACCTTGATCATCGCAGGGCACCACTGAGCTACTTCCACAGGGGTTGGTCATCGCCGCCCCATGAATCGAGTCGTGCCAGTTGTAATCGTGGGAAACCGGACCGGCCACGGAGTAGCCTCGGTATTGGCTCTTTATCGCGGGATGATCCCACTGCATGCCGGTGTCGGCGTTGGCGATGACGATTCCCTGACCGTACGAGCCCATTGCCCAGACCTGTGGTGCGTTCACCGCCTGCACGCCCCACTCAACAGCGGCGGTGAAGTAGGTCGGCGTCGGCTTCTCGTCAGCAATCGCATCCGGCTCGATCCAGCGCTGGCTCACGTTGGCTTCGATGTGGCGAACATCGGGACGAGCGGCGACCGCACGCATCGACTCGCGGTCTAGGTCAGCGACGATTACGTTGGCGGCCCAAAAGCGCTGAAACGACAGGCCACGCTGCGTCAGGAACTCCACCAAAGGCCCTTGGCTCCGGTCCGCAGTATCGCGCAGCGTCTGGAACACCAGCCAACCACGCGCACTCGAATCGGTAAGAAGCTCGGCCTGGCGCAGATCGGCCTGGTCTTCAAGGACAATCACCACTTGGGCCCGCCCGTGATTCTGCGCATCAGACCACGCCCGCGCTTCGACCTTGGGAATTGCCGACGGGGCAGCCACCGCCGATCCCGACGATAGTAAACCCGCCGACAGCGAGATAAGCGCGCTGACCCCCAGCAGACGAACCGACTCTCCGATAGAACGAACGAAAGGCATATCGCTCCATAGCACAGGGCTTGGCAGCGCATACGCTGGAAGTTCGCTGCGGAATCGGCGAGCCCTGCTAGCATGACGCCGATAGAGAGGCACCCATGCAGATTGCTCGTTCCGTCCCGTCGGTTGTACTCGCGACGGCCCTGCTGTTTGGCTGTAGCGGCGGCAAGAAGCCGCCCACGTTGGCGGTAAGTAAGCCCGCTCCCATTGCGATTGCCGTCCCCGCTCCACCTGAGTCAAAAGACTTATGGGGCTACGCCAAGCTCAAAGATCCAGCGGCCGTGGCGACTCGGCTGCTCGGTCCGCTGACGCAGCCGATGCTGCTGTCGATGGGACTCAGTCCATCGGACCTAAAGCCGGGCAGCGTGGCCTCTCTGTACGTCTGGGATCCCGAGGACAAACCGCTTCTGGCTGCCCCGTCTGCGCTGATTGTGCCGATTCCGACCGAGGGCGAGCGAGCTCAAGAGCTTTCGCGGGTGTTTCCCGATTCGCAGCGCTCCGCAGTTCCCCAAGGCACGCTGTTTCTGCTCAATCCGGCGACGCAGGCCAAGGCGCAGACCCAAAGGGAGTCGCTGATCAAGCTGGCAGCCGCGCAGAGTCCGTTCGACGTGGTGCTCTACGCCTACCTAGACCCAATTTTGCAAAAACACGGCGCGACGCTCAGAGAGCTACTCCGCAAAGCCAGCGCGGCCGGACAGCAGCCAGCCATGCCGGGCACCCAAGAGTCGGTGAGCAAGCTGTTCAACCAAGCCGTCGACGCACTGGTCGAGCTAAAGTCGGCAGCGGTGGCCGCGAACCTGTCGGACAAGGCGCTGGAGCTTCTGCTCATCACCGAAAGCAAAGCGGCAACCCCCAAGGCCGAGCCGTATGCGGTGCCCGATCTGGTGCAGTTTTTGCCGCCCGCGCACCTGCGGTTTCAGTGGAATACCCGCGACATGCAGAAGTTCATGGACTTCTACATGAAGACCTACGCCCCCATGTTCGACTCGCAGCCGCCGCTCAAAGAAGCGATGCAAGCGGTGATGCGCGAGTGGCAAAAAGCCGGGCAAAAGATGTCGATGTCAGCGGCTGTGACGATCGGAGGCGAAAGCTTCCTGCAGATGACCTCGATCATGAAGGTCGATGATGGCAAGGCAGCGATGGCGGCGATGCGCAACGGCTTCAAGCTGCTCCAATCGCCAGAGATGAAGAAGTCGTGGGAACAGCTTGGCATCGAGATGCAGAGCACTTCGGCCCAAGGCGTGCGCAAGCTCCACGGCTGGCCCGTCGACCGTTACGACTACAGCTACAAGGTCGTAAAGCCCGAGATGAAGCAGGCGCAGGCCATGTTCGACAAGCTCTCGAACATGAAAATGGAGGTCGTTCAGGTGGGCGGCTACCTGGTGTTTGCGATGGGCGGCAGCGTCGATCAACCGGTCAATGCGCTGATGACCGGCAAAGGAGAGTTCCCAACCGAGGCCCAGAAGCGGTTCCCGGCGGGTGGCGCGGCCTATGTCGATATCGACCTTCAGCGGATTGTCCAGACCATCGAAAAGCAGCTCGGACGACCCATCGGCGTCCCGCTCCCCCAAGGGGCAGAGGTGGTGTCGGCGGCATCGTTTGACGGGGGCCCGGCCAGCCAGTTCCAGCTCCACGTGCCAAAGCCTCTCGTCGACCTCGCCATCGGCGTACTCATCAGCAACATGCAAAGCCGCAGCCGTCCGAATGACGACTTTGGCTACGATCCCGCCGGTCCGATGGGTCCGCCATCCGGTGCGCCACCTCCGTAGACCGGCCTCTCGCACTCCACCCTACGCAGCACGCGCCGCTGGTATCGACTATGCTCGCAACCATGCCAGAGCAAGCGGTGACGGTGCTGCATTCCCTGGGGGGACTGCTTCAATATCAGTCGCTGGTGATTGCAACGGTCCTCGGACTGTTGGGGGGCTGTGGGCTGCGAGCGCTGCTGCTTGTCGCACTCGATCGAGGTCAGAGCTGGCCGCGCATCGGAGTGAGGGCGCTGGTGGCGGCTGCGTATGGCGCACTGACCATCGGCTATGCCGGGCTGCTCGCCAAGACGCTCACCTGGGACCGTCGTCATGTGGTGGCGCTGAGCCTTGGGGCCGGGCTGATGGTCGTGGGACTTTTGTTCTGGCGGCTCGTGCTCGGTTCGGTGCCACGCCTGACGCTGACCGGCTGGCTGCTCCGAGCCGTGCTGCTGCTTTCGGTGGTGGTGCTGATGCTGCTGTCGCTGATGCGCGCCGGGTTCCTCAACCTGACCACCGACCTACCGGTGCTGCGCATCGAGGTCACCGGAGAGACGCGACCCCAGACCGTCCGTTTTGCGGCCCCCGACCAACCGATGCAGGAGCTGTCCCTGCGTGCCCATCGCGTCCTGTTTCGGACCCCGGGCGGTGAGCTGCTCACCGAGGAGTGGATCTATGGGGACCAAGTGGCCATCAAAGGCCGCGTGCTGCGCCTGCATCCGCTGCTGAACTCCATCGGCATTCCCAACTGGTTCGAGCTTCAGTTCCTGCACAACGGCTACTTCACCGCCGAGCGTCACAGCAGCCAGCCGCATGTGGCCCGCAAGCTGGTGATGGGTGGCTCGCTCACGGTGGCACCTGAATGGCAGCCCCAGCGGGACCGAATCCTACACTGGCTCCAAACCCGCCCCGAGCAAAGCCAGTGGGCGATTCGGGCCGCGACGAGCGAGTCGACCTACTTCCCGCTCATCGACGCCCAAGGCCGGGCCCAAACGCACACCTTCGAGCTGGTACTCACCCCAGGCGGCCTCACAGCGCGGTAAGCGCCACCATCCGCTATCCGCTACGCCGTTGTCTCGCTCGGTACCCAGGTGCCGTGGAAGCCGAACGGAACGCGCTGCCGGGTTCGGATGACCGCCACCGGCTCGGCCTCGATCTGCTGCGCATCGAGGATCAGCAGGTCCGACACGCCCTCATCGGCGTGATAGATCGTGCTCATCAAGTAGCCGTCGCCTTCTGGTGCGTCGTCACTGCGCGGCACAAACAACGCCTCGCCGGTATAGCTCGACTTGCCGAGCGTCCGAAAGCGAACCTGCCCCGTCTGGTAATCCACCTTGCCGATCGCGTTTAGGTGGCCGCGTCCACACGTCTCACCGACTCGTGCCCCGATCCATCCATAGCGATGACGACGCATCGCATAGCGCGGGTCACAGGTGGGAAACTCACACGGTGCCTCATCGATCTTCGTCTCTGTGACCTTGCCCGTGTCGAGGTCGAGCACCAGTCGCGTCAGGTTCCCCGGCACCGACTCATCGATGAGCTGCACCGCTTCATCGGACGCCATATCGAACAGCGGCAGCCGCGCAAACTTTACGACGTCGAGCACCACGGTGTTGCCCTCGTCGTAGGCATTGAGCGGATGGAAGATGTAGCAAGGTGGAATCGAATACCAGCGCAGTGGGGCCGAAGGACTGTCTCTATCGACGACGCCAATCCGTGCGCCTCGGGAAGGCTCCCAGCGAATCACGTTGGGATCTTTGACGTCCTCTAGGTGCAGCACCGCCGGGAGGTGATAAAAGACCGCCCGCGTCGCAGTGACGCTAAAGTCGTGCATCATCGCGGCGTAGGTCGTCTCGAACTCGCGCTTGAGCCGGAGCTTGCCATCGCGACCAATGACGTAATAGGTCAGCCCGCCCCGGTCACCCCAGTATCCTAGGGTGTAGATGGCCCCGGTGGTCGGCTCGATCTTCGGGTGGGCGAGCATGCCGCCCTTGGTCAGGTCGATGGCCCCGTCGAAGTCAAAGCGGCCCAGCGTCTCCAGCGTATGCGGATCGATCTCGTGGGCCCCCGATCCCTCGACGAGAGTCAGCAGTCGCCCAGCCATCTTCTGGATGCTGGTATTGCTGCGATCCATGGCGCGCAAGATGCGAGCAATCACATCCATCGACGGCTTCCGCCCAAGAGCCCCCAGCGCTTGCAGGGTCAGAAGCTCGATCGCGGAAAAGCCAAGCCCCAGAAGACCCTCAATCGAGGTCGAAGTCGCCAGGTCGCGCAGCCCGCCAAACAGCGCCCGCCCCGCCCGCTCCTCGATCTGAAGCTTCTCGGTGCGCACCCAGCGGTTCTTGTGATGGACCCGCCCACCATCGATGAAGAAAGCGTCGATCATGCCGTCTCCATCGAACCAGTGGTACAGGCCGCGATTGACGGGCGGAAAACGCGGGGCCGGACTCATCCGATACAGCGTGCCGCGTAGGGTCTGCGGAATCGCCCCGGCGATGACATCGAGCGACGGCGTATCTGCCTCATAGCCAACGGGAGCAAAGTTGCCCTCTAGGTACGGGTTCTTCCGCAACGCCTCCGCCGATCGAGGCCGTCTTTTGTCCAAAGCCACCAGCAAGCTTTCAAGAATCGCCATCAGGTTTCCTGCTCCCAAGTACGGTGTTCGCAGCGAGTCTACCGTCAGCCGCGCCCATTGGTGAGACCGCACTGCGAGTTCTCGAAAGTTCGTCGAATGCGTCCGTTGCTCACTGCTGTCACCATTCGACGCGCCAGAGTCCCCGCGTCAGCCGCTGCTGTCACCATTCGACGCGCCAGAGTCCCCGCATAAGCCATTGCTGACACCATTCGACGCGCCAGAGTCCCCGCGTAAGCCGTTGCTGACACCATTCGACGCGCCAGAGTCCCCGCGTAAGTCGTTGCTGACACCATTCGACGCGCCAGAGTCCCCGCGTAAGTCGTTGCTGACACCATTCGACGCGCCAGAGTCCCCGCGTAAGCCGTTGCTAACACCATTCGACGCGCCAGAGTCCCCGCGTAAGCCGTTGCTGACACCATTCGACGCGCCAGAGTCCCCGCGTAAGCCGTTGCTAACACCATTCGAGCCGCTTGGCTCATGAGCCGCTATTGGCAGCCCGCCACGGTGGTGAGCGGCCTAAGCTTGGCGCAACCGGCTTGGATGAAGTCGTGGTCGCTGATGTGATACAGCCGCGCTTCCCCTTCCGCGAGTAGCACCACCAGTTGTTTGCCATCGGCGCTTAGCTCTGCCGACAGCGGCACCTTGGGTAGACCCGTCAGTGCAAACACCTGGCGGCCGTCGCGACGGGACCATACGCGGACCGAGTGATCGGCGCTGGCGGTCACGATGTAGTTGCCATCCAGCGAAAACTCCGCCGAATACACTGCTGCACTGTGGCCATGAAGCGAGTGCAGCGTCTCACCCGTCGTGGTGCTCAGCACCGCCACCGAACCATCCTCCGCCGCCGACACCGCCACCGCATCGGCATTGGCATGGGACAGCGCGACCGAGCGCACCTTGGCCGGATGTTCGTGTAGGCTCCGCAGCCGCTCACCGCTCACCGCCTGCCACAACAGCACCCGCCTCCCGGCCCCAGACAGCACAAGCTGGCCGTTTTGCGACAGGTCAAGGGCCGTTACATCATCCAGATGAGGGAGCCGCGAGCCCTGCTTGTGGACGCCCTGGCGCATGTACATCACCTCGGCATGGTGGCCCATCCCGAGCACCACCGGAAAGCCCTGCGGCGGATCATCGTCCGGAGACACCATCGCGGTCAGCGTCTGCACCGGCAGCGGGCTCCGCAACTGGTTCATGAGCTGCCCTTGGTCGGTAAAGCTCATCACCCGACTGTCGACCGACACCAGCACTTGGCTGCACTTGTACTTGACCGCCACGGCGTGCACTTTGGCCCCATCAGGCAGCGCAAAGTCCGTAGACAGCGGCTGTCCATCGCCATCCCACAGCGACAGCCCGCTCGCCGCCGCCGCCAGTAGAAACGGCTTCCCTGCCACGCTCGGAGAAAACGGACACAGCTTGATCTGCGACAGCCCAGGCTCCGGTACCCGCAAAAAGGGCAACCGCAGCCCGCCCTTGCCCACCGCCATCACCGACCGGCGGAGCAGCAGCGAATCGGGCTGAGACAGCGGGCCGGGTTTCGCCTGAACACTTTCGAGCAGTTCTCGCAGCGCCTGCGCCTCGTTGGACAGTGGTGGAACCGTCACCCGCGCTGGCTCTGGCTCTAGCTCGCGCAGCCGAGCATCAATGTTCTGTCGAACTCGCTCGTGCTCTTGGCGGTCCAGCTCGGTGCTCAGCTTGTCCTCTTTGCGCTGCTGCAAGCGAGCCAAGACCGTTTGGGTGTTGCGTCGCAGCTCGATGAGCCGCAGATCCGAGTCCCGCTTCTGCTGCGTCAGGTGTCCCACCTCGCGCTCTTTGCGCTGAAGCTGCCGATTGGCGACACCGAGTGCCGCGTACAGGTCACCGACCTCCCCTTCGAGCGACACGATCCGGGTGGTCAGCTTCTCGATCTGCTTTTCGGCATACGAGCGGTATTCCGTGAGCAGCTTGATCTGCGACTCGCGCACCGCCGCCTTGCTATCGGCGTCCTTTCTGTCGAGGATGCGTCCGTACGTCTGATAAATCGCAAACGGGAGCAGAGACAGAAGGCCCACCACCGCGAGCACAAACAGCGTCCGCTTCTGACGCTCCTCGCGATCGCGGACGTGCTGGCTGCGCCCGATGAACTCGGCCAGATCCGGCGGCAGCGATTGCCCACTCTTGGGAATGGTATCGAGCGCCCGCTCAATCTCGATCCGCGACAGCGAAAACGCGGCGCTGCGATCGTTTTCCCAGTACGCAAACAGCTTGTCGGTCAGCCAGTCGGGCGTCGCTTGGTCGCGCTCTTGAATCCACTTGGCCCCGAACACCTCGCGAAAGATGCGATTGCGGGCAATCAGTCGTCGCTCATCCCCGTGCTGTCGCAGCTTGACCATTCCGGACAAAAGCAGCAGCGACTGGAGCCGATCCTGCGGCTCGTAGACCACGCGATCCCCGACGTAAATGCGCCGATACAGCGTCACGACGCTGTGGCGATCGTGCTGGTCGCTGATGTGCTGAAACTGGGCTTCGGCAAAGCTCAGGTTGGGATCTTTGTGTCCCGATAGAAACAGCGTGGTCACCGCCGCTTTGACCAGCTCGCCCGGCAGCCCTTGATCCGTCGGTGGATGATCGACCAGATGCTGACACAGCCGCTGCGTCATGTAGGGATGACCGTCGGTCCACGACATCACCGCCTGGAGCCAGTCCTCGCCACTGCCCGGCAGAGCCGACAAACCTGGCAAAAACACCTCGGCCTGCCGCGAGGTAAAGTCGTCGAGCAGAAGCCGCGTGTTGTCGAGGTTAAACGGTGAGCGCACCGGGTCTTTGATCAGCTCCTCGGGAGTCGCCACCCCAATCAGACAGAACGTCAGGCGCGGCCTTTTGCTAAACGACCCGCGAACCTCTTCGTACAAAGAGCGCAGCGACGCAAAGAAGGCATCGGTTGAAAAGCGAAAGTCGGGGCTTAAGACGGTGTCGATTTCGTCGAAGAAGATCACCACCGGCGCATCGATGTGGGGCAGCACTTCCTCGTGAAAAAAGCTCGTCCACAGATGAACCGGGCCGCTGTGGGCATGACGCGCAAAGAACTCCGGCGCGGAAAACGGCAGCTCCAGTTCCTTGGCGGCGCGCTGAATCAGCCCGCGATACCACTCTGCTTCCGGGGGAAAGCCAAAGCCCTGGAGGTTGAGGCTGGCCGCCCGCGCTCCTCGCCTTCGCAGCTCGCTGATGGCCCGTACCCGTAGGCTCGACTTGCCAATCTGCCGCGTGCCAAGGATGTAACACAGCCGTCCTTGCAAAAGCTCTGCCACCAGTCGGTTGTCGGCCTCTCGCTCGACGTAAAACGCCTGGCCAAGCGGCACCACCCCACCGGCATGAAAGCGCCGAGCGGGCAGCGGAGCCATCTTGGCCATGTTGTCTGCTGAAGCCATGTCCTGCTATCGCTGCTCACGCAGGTAGTCTTCGTACAGTGGATACCGAAGCTTGAGCCCCGACGGAGTATTCCGTGACAGACCGCTGCTGAGCAGTCGCTGCCTTTCCACCGGCGTAAGCTGCCCACCCCGCAACAGCCGCTGCACCGCATCGTCCAGCTCGGGACTGCGCCGAATCCACTGACGCACCGACTCCAGGTGATGCAAACAGACCCGCTGCAAGTGCTCGCGATCGAGCTGCAACACGCCGATTCGGCTGGCATCGTCGAGAATCCGCCGCAGCAGGTTCGGCTGTCCCCCAACCACCTGGAGCAGCGCATCGGTGGCAACCTCGGCCCCCGGAAGCTTTTCGTAGCCGCGAATCAGGCGAACCAGCTCGTCGCGGCTGAAGTCATCCACATCGATCCGCTCGGCATGATTCAAAAACTGCGAACCATGGATGACCTCCTGCGGCGACTCCATCGTCGAGATCACCGTGATGAGGCGCAGCGACAGCCAGCTTGGCGAGCCCTCCCCGGCCAGATGCAGCGACTGCTGGGTGCAGTCCGCCCAGTGCCGCAGCATCCCAAACACCTCGGCCCCAAGCGGGCTATGGAGCAAAAGGTTCGCGGATAGCAGCACCAGCGACAGCCCCGCTTGCAGGCGCGGAAAGATGTCTTCTTCGAGCAGCCAGTTGAGCCGCTCAATGTGGTCATGCTGTTCAAAGCGCGCCTTCACCCACTGCGCATAATCCTTTTCGCCGGTCCGCTGCGACACCGCACGGGCAATCCGCAGCGCCATCCCCCGCAACACCCCGTCGAGGTGATCGCGGTGATCGAGCCGAAAGTTGGCAAAGTCGAGCAGCACCTCCAGCGGCTTGCGTCCCCGCTTGGCTTCGTCGCTACGTACATCAGAAAGGACATGCCGCAGCAGGGTCTTTTTGCCGCAGAACGCCGGTCCCCACAGCACCACCGGGTTGTGCGTCTCCCCGCGCAGATAGCGCCGCAGCGGCAGCTCGAGTCGCTCGCGGACCACATAGTGTTCCAGGGAAACCGACGCCAAGCTCGCCTCGGTGGCCGCCTCTCTGGCAATCGCCGGATCGGACGATGATCCCCGCAGTGAAGCGTCACCAACCGGAGCGGCACCTGAAACTGGCACCACCACCGGCGGGGGTCGCAGCCGCTTGATCGACACCGGGCGCTGGAGCTGACCATCCGAGTGAAGATAGTAGCGACGGTTATCGGGCTCGAAGCGCCACTCACCGTCTGCTTTCTCGACGTATTCACGCGGCCACAGGCGCAACAGCCCATCGTCGAGATCCATCTGCCCGACGCTGTAGCCGTGAAGGCGTGTCTCGTGGCTGTCTTTGCCAAAGCGATCCCGGCTCCACAAGGACGCCGCTTGAATCCGAAAGCGCTCGCTGCCGCCGCCCTCGCTGTGCTGAGACACCTGCGGCTCGTGCATGTGACCGTACAGGTGCGCGGCGAACCGTTCCCGCTGAATCAGCAGCGACTTGTAGCCTTGCAGGCTGCGCTCGTTGAGCCAGTCGGGAGGATGGTGTGATAGCAGCAGCGCCGCGTCGTGGCTCTCCTCCCAGCGCTGTCCGGCCACTTGGATGAGCTGACGCGGGCTCAGCTCCAACCGACCTTTGTAATAGCCGTCACCAAGCTGCAAAAATGCCGAGTTTAGGCCGGCCACAAACAGCTTGGCCCCGTTCTTTTCGATGGTGGCCCCGAAGTCTCCCGGCAAAAAGCCGTTCGCTCGGACCTCGACCCACGCTGGCAACGGATGCTTCTTGAGCCACGCCTTGGCAAAGGATCGGTAGTTGGCAAACGCCGTCAAAAGCGGCTTGTGATACTGGACGTAGTTCTTCGACTCGTTGTCCCAAAAGGCGTCCTGCACCTTCGGATTCTTTTCCCAGGCGTCGAACACCACCGCTGCCATGTCGGAGCCATCGGGCCGCACCAGATCGTGGTTTCCCGGCACCGCCAGTAGCACCGGCTCCGAACCTAGCTCCCGCAGTCGCCCGATCAACATATCGAGAAACACACCGAGCGCCTCGAACTGTTTGGCTTCACCGCTCTGGGTGAGATCGCCGGTGAACAGCACCAGATCGATCGGCCCATCACGATGCAAAATCTCCAGATCGCTGAGCAGCCGACGCAGTAGCTCGGGAACCTCAGTCTTCTGATCGAGGCGATTGACGCCCTGATGAAAGTCGGACAGGTGCAGCCAGCGTATCCGTCGGTCCCTACCCATCTTGGCCCCCGAGCAGCGCAGCAACAGCCTGACGTAAACCCTTCACGCGCCGCCCTAGTATTGAATCTACGACAACTGGAAAGCCGCGAAAAATTTGGCGCACTCAAAGCCTGAATCTCCCTCGCAAGCGAGATATTTCAGGCAGCACTCATCCGCTCACAGTTTTCGTAGCTTCAACACTTGGCACTCTTCCAACGGGGAGCCGTCGGGCTTTCGCGGACAGATCCGCAGTACCGTCGGCAGAACTTCCAAGCGGAGGTAGTGGTGTTCGTTGGCGAAGAACTGCGGCTGGTTTTTGCAGCGTCGTCGCCGAGGATCGCAGCGCAGCGGCCGTAGCTCGGCCCCACCACCGCCGGTCACGATGTAGTCGAGTCCTTGCCGCTGACCGCGCTCGAAGTCGTGGTCGTGTCCCGAAACCAGCAGCGTCGTGCCGTGCTTCACCAAGATCGGCACCAGGTGCTTTATCGCCGTTGGATAGTCCCCATGCCAGCCCACCGAAAACGGGCCTTCGTGCATCCAGGCGATGATCGCTCGCGGCTTCGGAATTTGGGCCTGAGCCCGGCTGAGATCGGCATCCAGCCAGCGGTGCTGCTCGGCTTTGCCCGCTTGGTTCGAGTCGATGCTGACAAAGTGGACCCCGGCGATATCCACGCTGTAATAGCCCCGCGCTGCTTCGCTCAGGTTTGCCATCGGCTGAGTCGGCGGGCGAGTCTCCGCCAGCACCCGGCTCGGGGGCACCGATTCCAGCGGTGGCGGGGCCAATTGCGGCGTAAACATCGTCTGAAACAGTGCAAACAGCCGAGCCGCCCCCTGTTTGCGCAGCGCATAGTCGTGATTGCCCGGCGAGATATACACCGGCGTCCGCGACAGAAGCGGGGCCGTCACCGCGAAGAAGCGATCCCAGTCGCCCTCCTCGGTGCCGCGCTCGACCAGGTCGCCGGTGTGCAGCACCAAGTCGGGATCTTCGGCCAGGATCGCTTGGAGCACCTGTGCATGCACCGGATGACCCGAACGACTGTCGCCATAGACCACGACCTTGAGCGGCATCCCAGCCGAAGGCGGCGTATGAAAGGTCTGGAGCGGCAGATCGCTACGCTTCTGAAGATCACCGAGCAGCGCCGCCTGATAGTGGTATAGCGTCCCCGGCTTGAGCCCCGTCAGGTGCAGACGATGCACCGTTTGCGGTGGCCCCGCCGTTTCCAACTCGCGGTCGCGAGAATGTAGCTTTTCGCCTTTGCCGTAGCGCAGCAGCACCCGCGATGGCAGCTCGGTTTCGACCGTCACATCCATGGTGGTTTCCGTCATGCGTTCGATGTACGGACCCCGAAGCAGCCGTGGACCCGACAGCGCGACCAGCTCGGCTTCCACCTGCGGACAGCGCAGCGGCGACTTCGGATGAACCTCCAGCGCGAGCACGTTGCCGTGACCCCGCAGTTGCAGGTTCGATACCGGAATGTAGTAGCGCTCGGGATCGGATGGTCCACGATCGCTGGCCAGCGGCGGCAAATCACCCGGTGGTGGTTCGGCGAAGCGGCTGCGCACGACCTCGAATCCGTTCAGATGAGCGACCACACCGTCGCTGTAACGGACCCGTAACAGCAAAGTGCCCACGCTGCCCGTCATGCCGGGTGCACCGGAAAAGTCGAACTTGCGACGGATATACAAGCTGCCGCCACAGGCCGGTAACAGCGGCTCGAACAGCTCTTTGGCCGACCGACCCGAGCGCTTGCCAAGGACGGGTGAGGAGACGAGCGGGGCCGCCGGAAATGCACTGGCCAAGCCGGCACGAATCGCCGCGCCCACCACTTCGAGCACCGCAACTGGGGGCGAGTTGACCAGGCCGCCATCGGTCGCAAGCTCACGCTGGGGCGTCTCTGGCTCGCTGCCCGGTGGTAGCGGTTCTTCGCTCAGCGGGCTCGGCGTAGACACGACAGACTGCGCACCGGGAGCGAGCCCAGCCACCTCGGCAGCGACTTCAGTCTTGGACCACAAAGACGGCACCACCACCACCGAGCCTGAGGCATCACGGGCGAGGCTCGGCGAGCCGCTGCTGGTAAACCGCTGCCACTGCGAGTCCTCAAAGTCGGGACGGGTCCAGTCCTCTGGTGGTGGCCGAAAGCTCCGCAGCATCTTCGCTTGGTCGATTGCAGCGACGCTGTGTGACAGCAGCACCGGCTGCGCCAGCGGTGCATCCGAGGCCAGCAGGCTGATCGCACAGGCGGACAGACTGCCGACCACTAGGCCGAACAGTCTGCCGGAGCGTCTAGCCATGAAGCGACCCAAATGCATGCAGCGTCCATTTTGGCAAAATCTGCGGCTTGCTGTCGGAAAAGGACACCTGGCTTGTCAGATCGCCTAGCTATATGTGAAATGAGAAAGCGTCGAGGACTGACCGATTGGCTTGCTGGAACGCCTGAGGGGTAGCGATGAAGGCGTGTAATCCACTTCGCACTGCGCGAGATTGTGCGCGGCATCATGCGCAGGCAGGTACGCAACATTCGCACAATGGTTGAACCTTCGAGCATCTGACGTTTTCAGACTTTCCGACGACAAACCTTGGGCATAAGAGGAAGCAACATGGCAGACAAGCCTGGCGCGCCCCATGCATTAGAGGGCGAGCAACAACCACCCGAACAGAAGGCCAAGGAGCAGCCTCAGATGATCCAGGCATCTTTGGGAGAACGAGATCGTGCAATCAAGATCCTGGCGAAGTCCATCTTCCGCGAGCTGAAGATGAACGGTTACGAAACCCGCCAGATCGTCGCCCTGTCGTCCGAGCTACTCGGACTCGTCACCACCAACATGAAGCCTGGTGGCATCGACGGTGGCGGTTAACCGTGCTCCGGGGGACGACCGAGCAGCCACCTATTTCCGCGAGGTCAGCGCACTTCGATGGGAAGTCTGGCGGTGACGCTCCCCGTCGTGCCTCCGAAAAAGCCGACCGACACTTGATAGTTCCCTGGCAGAAACGCGGCCCCCTCGCGTTGGCCCGTGTCAGAAGGCCCTCGCCAGGTATGACCGCTCCACGAGATGGTGCCGGTGCTGGTCTTGGCATCCACGGTCACGGTGCGGGCGAGATCCGGCGCGCAGCATCCGGTGTCACATAAACAGTACTGCTGTTCGATTCCGGAACGGCTGGTGCCGCCAATCATCCAATCAACAAAAGAGAGCGGATCTGCGGAGTATCTACGACAGCTCCCGCAGCCTACGCTGGCACTCACAGAGATCGGCGGCACCGCTGCGCTGGTGACCACCTCATATGAAAAGACTGCGGACTCACCGACACCGAATACGCACTTGTTTGCGCGAATCGAGATGGCGACGCCTGGCAGCGATCCAGTCACTCCCTCCACACTGCAAGGGGGTCCGGTCGGAATCAACGAGCCATCACTGGCACAGCCGATGATCAGTCCACACAGGCCCAGTAGCAGCGCACTCTGAAGCGACATGATCGGACTCCTGCAATGGGTCTTTTTACCCCTGAACAGCGGAATTGGAAATGCGGATGGTGGGTGGCGTACAGAGGAGATGGGAGCAGATCAGG